>Ga0209023_10000113_pt1 | contig 139975 bp, 145 predicted proteins | sample LakOneMetagenome_FD_187468 | JGI IMG/M metagenome (GOLD analysis project Ga0209023, IMG submission 187468) | Freshwater and sediment microbial communities from Lake Erie, Canada (SPAdes) (version 2) | ecosystem: Environmental > Aquatic > Freshwater > Lentic | place: Lake Erie, Canada...
CACCCAGCCGCACAGGCTGACGGTTTGGCCCAGCAGCTCTTCGGTCACGAGGCCGCAGTAGTTGGTACGCATGGAGGACATAGTTTTTCGATCCAGGTTGGTTATTCGGTGCCTGCTGCCAGGCGTTCGATTCTTGCTGTTTTCTTTTATTCGGCTGCGACGGCGTCTTTGGAGAGCACGGCGGCGGCTTCCGCGGCGCCGGTCTCATTTCCGCTGGCCGGCGCCACGACGCCCATCGACACGATGTACTTCAGGGCCGCGTCGACCGTCATGTCCAGTTCGACGACCCGGCTGCGTTCCATCATCAGGAAGAAGCCGGAAGTCGGGTTCGGGGTGGTCGGCACGTACACGCTCACGTAGTCGCCCACCAGGTGATTCTTCACGTCGCCGCCCGGCACCCCGGTCAGGAAGGCGATCGTGTACGCGTTCTCGTGCGGGTACGGGATCAGCACGGCCTTGCGGAAGGCGTTGCCCGAGGACGAGAACAGGGTGTCCGACACCTGCTTGACGCTGCCGTAGATCGAGTTCACGACCGGGATGCGGTTCAGCAGGCGTTCCCACAGGCGCACGAACCATTTGCCGACCAGGTTATTGGTCAGCACGCCGGTCAGGAACACGATCGCCAGCGTGATGATCGCACCGAGGCCGGGGATGTAGGTGCGCGGTTGCCATTCGGCCGGCACCAGCACCAGCGACTGGTCCAGTGTGCCGATCACGAAGTTCAGCACCCAGGCGGTAATCGCCAGGGGCACTAGGACCAGCGCGCCGGTGATGAAATATTTACGCATCGCCGCTCGAGCCGGAAGTCGACGGCGCTGCTGCGGGCGCGGCACTGGCGGTGCTGTCGCCGCCGGCGCTGCTGCCGGTGCTGCTGCTACTGCTGCTGCCGCTGCTGTCGGCCGCCGGCGCCGTGCCGGTCGCCGGGGCGCTGCCACCGCGGAAGTCGGTCACGTACCAGCCGGTACCCTTGAGCTGAAAACCGGCGGCCGTGACCTGCTTCTTGAACGATGACTTGCCGCACGACGGGCATACGGTCAGAACCGGATCCGAAATCTTTTGCAGTACATCCTTGGCAAACCCGCATTCATCGCAGCGGTAGGCGTAAATCGGCATCTGAATACTCCGCAAAAATCATCAAAACCCTGAATTATAAAGCTTTTGCGGAAGGATTTGCCCTTTGGCGCGTCGGATAGCAAATGGCAACAGTGTTGTTTTTATTCAGCACGAGGGCACGTCGAGTTTGCCGAACATCAACATACCTGATTAAATAGCACTCCTCAGCTCGACTGAACAGAAACAGAAGTTTGCGCGACCGGCTCTGCCGCCGCCGCTAAGCCATACAAGAACGACTTCAAATCGAGGGCCCTTCGCGGGCCCTTTTCTTTTTGCGGCGCCCGACGCCTCGTTACAGCGTCAGCCCGCCCGACACTTCCAGCGTCGCGCCGTTCACGTAGCTCGCATCGGCGGACAGCAGGAAGGCCACGCACGAAGCGATTTCCTCCGGCCGGCCCATGCGGCCTTGCGGCACCGCCTTGACCATCTCGTCGATCAGGTTCTGCGGAATGTCCTTGACGATGGCAGTGCCGACGAAGCCCGGACACACGGCATTGCAGCGCACGCCCTTGCGGCCCAATTCGCGCGCCCAGGTCTTGGTCATGCCGAGCACGCCCGCCTTGGCCGCGGCATAGTTGGTCTGCCCGAAGTTGCCGCTCAGGCCGACGATCGAGGAGATGTTCACGATCGCTCCGCCGCTCTCGATCAGCGCCTCCACCGCCACGCGCCCGCAATTGAACACGCCCTTGAGGTTGACGTCGATGACGCTGTCCCACTGGGCCTCGCTCATCTTGCGCAGCTGGGCGTCGGCGACGATGCCGGCATTGTTGACCAGGCCATCCAGGCGCCCGAAGCGCGCCAGCGTCGCTTCCATGGCGGCCTGCACGCTGGCCATGCTGGACACGTCGACCACGCAGCCGAAGGCTTCCGTCCCCAATGCGCCGACCGCGGCATCGACCGCCTCGGCGCGCAGATCCCAAACCGCGACGCGGGCGCCATCCGCCGCGCAACGTGTGGCGATCGCCAGGCCTATGCCCTGGGCGCCGCCGGTGACCACGACCACTTTGCCGTTCAAATCCATTTCTGCTCCTCGCTTTCAATCGATGTGATCCGCACAGGATACCCGTTGTAGAATTGCGCGTCCCCACCAAGCTTGACTCCGATGACGCGCACCACCGAATCCAGTCCCCCTGCCAGCCATGCGCGCAAGGCCAGGTCGGTCGGCCGCCGACCCAAGGCCGACGGCGGCAGCGCAACCGCGCCGGTCATCCTCGACGCCGCCGAAAAGCTGTTCTCGATCCACGGCTTCCATGGCGTCACGGTGCGCGCAGTGGCCGTCGAATGCGGCGTCGATGCGGCCCTGGTCCACTACTACTTCGGCACCAAGCAGGCCTTGTTCGACGCCGTGTTCGCGCGCCGTGCGGCCATGATCAACCAGGACCGCCTGGACGCGATGCTGCGCTACGAAGAGGAATGCGGCGACAAGATGACGGTCGAAGGCGTCGCCTCGGCCTTCCTGATGCCGCTGCTCGACCGGGCCCGCCACAGCGACCCGGGCTGGAAGAATTATTTCGCCCTGCTCGGCCTCGTCAACAATTCGCGCGGCTGGGGCGCGGACACCATGACCAGCAACTTCGACCCGGTGGTGCGCCGCTTCATCGGCCTGCTGCAGCGGGTGCTGCCGCAGGCCGCCACCGAAGACCTGTTCTACAGCTACCACTTCCTGACCGGCGCCCTGTGCCTGACCCTCAGCGATACCGGGCGCCTGGACCAGCTGTCGGCAGGCAGCGCCAGCTCCTCGGACATGGCGGCGATCGCGCCGCGCATGATCGCCTATGCGGCCGCCGGCTTCAAGGCCGTGTGCCGTTCGCGCGACTGACAGGAAGCCGCATGGCGGCGTTGCATTCGTCTCGCCGTACTAGCGTACTGTCTTCGCCGATGCGCCTTGCCCTGCAGCTTCCTGTCAGGCGCGCCCTACGTTATTAGTAACCGTCCCCGCACCGCCGGCGCGCTGGCGCGACGCCAGGAAGGCACCGATCTCGCCCACCACGCCGCGGCGGAACAGCAGCACGCAGGCCACGAACACCAGGCCGGTCACGATGCCCACCGATTCGCCCAGCGTCGAGAACCACTCGACGTGGGTGACTTCCGCCAGCCAGGCGCCAAGGTCGCCGAGGCGGTTTTCCAGCGCGATGATCAAAAAGGCGCCGACGATCGGACCGACCAGCGTGCCCATGCCGCCGACAAGCGTCATCAGGATCACCAGGCCGGACATGGTCCAGTGCACGTCGGTGAGGGTCTCGAAGCTCAGCACCAGGGTCTTGGTGGCGCCCGCCAGGCCGGCCAGCGCGGCGGACAGCACGAAGGCCAGCAGCTTGTAGCGGTCGACGTCGTAGCCCAGCGAGATCGCGCGCGGCTCGTTTTCCTTGATCGCCTTGAGCACCTGGCCGAAGGGCGAGTGGATGGTGCGCACGATCAGCGCGAAGCCGCCCACGAAGATCGCCAGCACCACGTAGTACAGGGTCAGGTCGTTCGACAGGTCGAGGCCGAACAGCCTGCCGCGCGGGACGCCCTGCAGGCCGTCCTCGCCGTGCGTGAAGGGTGCGCGCAGCGCCGCGAAGTACACCATCTGCGCCAGCGCCAGCGTGATCATCGAAAAGTAGATGCCCTGGCGGCGGATCGCCAGGCCGCCCATCACCAGCCCCAGCACACCCGATGCCAGCACCGCCAGCAGGATCCCGACCGGCACCGGCAGGCCCAGCGTGGTCAGGGCATAGCCGGCCACGTAGCCCCCTAGGCCGAGAAAGGCCGCATGGCCGAAGGACAGCAAACCGGTATAGCCGATCAGCAGGTTGAAGGCGCAGGCGAACAGGCCGAAGCACAGCAGCTTCATCAGGAACACCGGGTAGGCGAACATCGGCGCGGCCAGCGCCAAAGCCAGGGCCACCATGCATAAGATTTTCTTGTTCATCTCACTTTTCCTTGCCGAACAGGCCGGCGGGCCGCAGCAGCAGCACGATGACCATCACCACGAACACCACGACTTCCGAGCCTTCCGGGTAGAACACGCGGGTCAGGCCTTCGATCACGCCCAGGCCCAGGCCGGTGAGGATGGAGCCAAGGATCGAGCCCATCCCGCCGATCACCACCACCGCGAACACGACGATGATCAGGTTCGATCCCATCAGCGGCGTGACGTTGATGACGGGCGCCGCCAGCACCCCGGCCAGGCCGGCCAGCGCGACGCCGAAGCCGTAGGTCAGCATCACCATCATCGGTACGTTGACGCCGAAGGCTTCGACCAGTTTCGGGTTCTCGGTACCGGCGCGCAGATAGGCGCCGAGCCGCGTCTTCTCGATCACGAACCAGGTGCCGAGGCAGACCGTGATCGACGCCGCCACCACCCATGCGCGGTAGTTCGGCAGGATCATGAAGCCCAGGTTCGTGGCGCCGGCCAGCTGCTCGGGCACGTCGAGGGTCTGGCCGGACACGCCGTAGAAAGAGCGGAACACGCCTTCCAGCAGCAGGGTCAGGCCGAAGGTCAGCAGCAGGCCGTACAGGTGATCGAGCTTGTACAGCCAGCGCAGCATGGTGCGCTCGATCACGATGCCGAGCAGGCCTACCGCCAAGGGCGCGAGCACCAGCATCATCCAGTAGTTCAGGCCGAACTGGGTCACGCCGATATACGCCAGGAAGGCGCCGACCATGTACAGCGCGCCGTGCGAGAAGTTGATCACGTTGAGCAGGCCGAAGATCACGGCCAGGCCCAGCGACAGCATCGCGTAGAAGGAACCGTTGACCAATCCGAGCAGCAGTTGGCTCATCAGGGCCTGCAGGGGAACGCCGAAGAATTCCATCACACCCCCAGCAGTTCGGTCAGCACCGGCATCCTGGCGTCCAGGTCTGCCGCGGCGATGGTTTCGACGATCTGCCCATGCTCGATCACGTAGAAGCGGTCCGCCAGCGGCGCCGCGAAACGGAAGTTCTGCTCGACCATCACGATGGTATAGCCTTTCTCCTTGAGGGTGGTGATCATGCGCGCCAGCGCCTGCACGATGACGGGCGCCAGGCCTTCCGAGATCTCGTCGAGCAGCAGCAGGCGCGCGCCGGTGCGCAGGATGCGCGCCACCGCCAGCATCTGCTGCTCGCCGCCGGACAGGCGCGTGCCCTGACTGTGGCGGCGCTCCAGCAGGTTCGGGAACATCGCGTAGATCTCGTCGACGCTCATGCCCTTGCCGGCGTCCAGCACGGGCGGCAGCAGCAGGTTTTCCTCGGTCGACAGCGAAGCGAAGATGCCGCGCTCCTCCGGGCAGTAGCCGACACCGAGGTGGGCGATGCGGTGGGTCGGCAGGCCGATCGCCTCGACGCCGTTGATCTTGATGGAGCCAGTGCGGCGCCCGGTCAGGCCCATGATGGCGCGCAGGGTGGTGGTGCGGCCGGCGCCGTTGCGGCCCAGCAGGGCCACCACTTCGCCCGGCTGCACGCTCAGGCCGATGCCGTGCAGGACGTGCGATTCGCCGTACCAGGCCTGCAGGTTGCCGATCTCGAGTGCGGCGCTCATGCCTGTACTCCCATATACGCTTCCATCACCTGCGGATTGGCCGAAACCTCGGCATAGCTGCCCTCGGCCAGCACGGCGCCGCGCTGCAGCACCGAGATGCGGTCGCAGATGCCGGACACCACGCTCATGTTGTGCTCCACCATCAGGATCGTGCGCCCGGCCGACACCTTTTCGATCAGCGCCGTCACGCGGTGCACGTCTTCGTGGCCCATGCCCTGCGTCGGTTCGTCCAGCAGCATCAGTTCCGGCTCCATCGCCAGCGTCGCCGCGATCTCCAGCGCGCGCTTGCGGCCGTAGGGCAGGCTGGCGGTGACCTGATCGGCAAAGCCGGCCAGGTCGACCTCTTCCAGCAGCTGCATCGCGCGGCCGTTCAGCACGTCCAGCGAGCGCTCGCTGCGCCAGAAGTGGAAGCTGGTGCCCTGGGTACGCTGCAGGCCGATACGCACGTTCTGCAGCACCGTCAGGTGCGGGAAGACCGCCGAGATCTGGAAGGAGCGGATGATGCCCATGCGCGCGATCTGCGCCGGCGCCGCCGCCGTGATGTCGCGGCCGTTGAACAGGATCTGCCCGGATGTCGGGGTGAGGAATTTGGTGAGCAGGTTGAAGCAGGTGGTCTTCCCTGCCCCGTTCGGCCCGATGAGCGCGTGGATGTGCCCACGTTCGATCTTCAGGTCGACGCCGCTGACCGCCGTAAAGCCTTTGAAAGCTTTGGTGAGCTTGCGTGTTTCGAGTATGACGTCTGCCACTCGCGCCTCCGTTTTTTCATCTGTCGATGAATTGTTTTTTTAATCATACACGGGAGGATTCTACGCAACAAGCGTGAAGAAAGCGATCAGCGGCGGCGCCAGGTCATCCAGCGTTCCTTCCCGGCGAAAACCGGGATGGAATCGGCGACGGGATCATCGGCGATGCAGTCGAAATGCGGCGCCAGCAGCGCATCGAGCTGGGCGCGGGCGATGCCGAACGGCGGCCCTTTCGGCACGTCGTCGAAGTAGAAGTAGCCGGCCAGCAGACCGCCCGGCGCCAGCAGCTGCGCCCAGCGTTCGGCAACTTCCGGCCAGCGCGCACGCGGCAGCGCGCACAGGAAGGCCTGTTCGTAGACCAGGTCGAGCGGCCTCAAAGGGGTGTAGCCGAAGAAATCGGCCTGCACGATGCGGTCGGCCCGCGCCCCTGCCAGGGCTTTGGCGCGCGCCACCGCCACAGGCGAAAAGTCGATGGCGGTGGCATCCCAGCCGGCATCCAGCATCAGCGCCAGTTCGTAGGCGGAGCCGCAGCCGGGCACCAGCGCAGTCAGCGGCTTGGACGACTGCGCCACGAAAGCCCGCAGCGCAGCCGGCGCACTGCCCCGGTCCCAGGGCGTGAACTGGCGTTCGAAGCGCTCGTCCCAGAACGCCGGCGTCAGCGGGTCGCGGCTGGCAAAGTCCGGCATGGCGTCAGAAGCGGACGAAGTGCATTGCCGCCAGGCCCACCACCGCGATCGCCGTGACGGAAGCGAGGAAGGCCAGCAGCCGGTTGGTGCGGCGCTGGTTCTCCACCAGCTTGTACATCAGGTCGCCCATGTCGAGGTCGCTGTGCGCGCGCTTGTGCAGCACTTGGTGCGCCAGGCGTGGGATCTGCGGGAAGATCTGGGCGAAGCGCGGCGCCTCGTCGCGCAAGCGCTCGACGAAGCCGCGCCAGCCGACCTGGTCGGCCATCCAGCGCTCCAGATAGGGTTTCGCGGTCTTCCACAGGTCGAGGTCCGGATCAAGCTGGCGTCCCAGGCCTTCGATGTTGAGCATGGTCTTCTGCAGCAGCACCAGCTGCGGCTGGACCTCGACGTTGAAGCGGCGCGAGGTCTGGAACAGGCGCAGCAGCACCTGGCCGAAGGAGATGTCCTTCAAGGGGCGGTCGAAGATCGGTTCGCAGGTCGCGCGCACGGCCGCTTCCAGCTCGTCGACGCGGGTGTCGCGCGGCGCCCAGCCGGATTCGATGTGGGCTTCGGCCACGCGCTTGTAGTCGCGGCGGAAGAAGGCCAGGAAGTTCTGCGACAGGTAATCCTTGTCGAAGTCGTTCAGGGTGCCGACGATGCCGAAGTCGAGCGCGATGTAGCGCCCGAAAGTCGCCTCTTCCACCGACACCAGGATGTTCCCGGGGTGCATATCGGCGTGGAAGAAACCGTCGCGGAAGACCTGGGTGAAGAAGATTTCGACGCCGTCGCGCGACAGCTTCTTGAGGTCGACGCCGGCCGCAACCAGGCGGTCGGTCTGCGAGATCGGGATGCCGTTCATGCGCTCCATCACGATCACGCTGCTGGAGCAGTAATCCCAATACATCTCCGGGACCATCAGCAGGGTCGAGTTGGCGAAGTTGCGGCGCAACTGGCTGGCCTGGGCGGCCTCGCGCATCAGGTCGAGTTCGTCGTGCAGGTACTTGTCGAATTCGGCGACGACTTCGCGCGGCTTCAGGCGGCGGCTGTCCGGCCACACCTTTTCGATCAGCCTGGCCGCCATCTGCATCAGCGCCAGGTCTTCGTCGATGGTCGATTTCATCCCCGGACGCAGCACCTTGACCGCGACTTCCTTGCCGTTCTTGAGGGTGGCGAAGTGGACCTGGGCGATCGAGGCCGAGGCCACCGGGGTGCGCTCGAAAGTGGCGAACAGCTGGTCCGGCGGCGCGCCGAGCGAGCGTGTGATCTGGGCGATGGCAAGGTCGGAATCGAAGGGCGGCACGCGGTCCTGCAGCAGCGACAGTTCGGCCACGATATCCGGCGGCATCAGGTCGGGACGGGTCGACAGCACCTGGCCGAACTTCACGAAGATCGGCCCCAGCTCTTCCAGCGCCAGGCGCAGGCGGATCGCGCGCGGCGAGGTGATGCGGCGCCAGAAAAACATGGTGTTGATGAAGCGGGCGGTGCGCGGCACTTGCAGGCCGGACATGGCGATCTCGTCGAGACCGTGTTTCGTGAAGACCGTAAAGATCTTCAGCAGGCGCAGGAATTTCAGAATCATCAGCTATCCGATTGTGGGTCCGGGTGCGGGAGTGCCGGAACGGCGGCGGCGCTGCGCTGGGCCCGCTGTTGTTCCAGTTTCTGCTCCAGTTTGGCGATGCGCTTGGCGCTGCGTTCGACGTCATCGCGCAGGCGGTTCACGTCGTCCGCGAAGGCGTCGACGGACGCCGGGCGGATCAGCACGCGGCGCTCCTCGAGCAGGAATTCGGCGACGTTTTCGGCCAGGCGGCGACCGGCCCCGGTTGCGTGCGACACCGCCGCGCGCGCGCCGCCCACCAGGCGGGTCGCGGCGATCGGGCCCAGAAAGCGTTCGAGGTCATGCTCGGCATCCCAGCGCAGGCCTTTCGACAGCTGGGAGATGGTGTTGGCGAACTCGGCATCGCCCTCGATGCGCACATAGGAAAAGGCGCGGTCGCGGTTCTGCAGGATCAGCGGCAGATCGCCCGGCTTGACGTGGATGGTCACGTCCGGCACATCGCCGGCCGCGGCCGCTTCCAGCATGCCGTCTTTGGCCACGCGCATGCACAGGCGCAGGTGGCCCATGTCGATGCACGCGACCTTGCCGGCGCGGCGCATCAGGGTATCGCGCGCCCAGGCTTCCTGGGCCAGCAGGTGGTTGATGGTCGCTACGCTGAGAAAAGAAGGAGTCGATGACATTGAGGCTTGCGTTCAAAAAAAAACCGCCCTGCGTTGGGCGGTTCGATCTTACCAGTTCGCCGAGGCACAAACCCGGCGGCACGAATCGTTATGGCAAAAAAATTGCCAAAAAGCTTACGTTATCTGTTGGATGCCCGCTAAGACCCAGCCACCGTTACCGTTCAGCGGCTTCGCCAGGTTCCACACCTCGACGTAGGGCTCGGCCTGCGCGCCCGGGGCGTTGCGGATCATGCCGTTGAACTGCACGCTGGCCAGGTAGTCGCGCTCGGTGGTTTCGATGCCCAGCAGCTGGGCGTCGATCGAGACGACCTCGGTGTAGTCCTGCTGGCCGCCGCGTTCCTGGATCTGCAGCTGCAGCTCGGCAAACACTTCCGGCGCAGTGAACTCGCGCAGGTCGGCGGTATCGCCGCGGTCCCAGGCCGCCTGCATGCGGATGAAGGACGCTTTCGCATGGCGCAGGAAGGCCTCGGTATCGAAGCCGGCCGGCACGCCCCACTGTTCATGCCCGGCCTGCTTGTTCAGCGACACGTTCGAGGTCGGCTGGTTGTAGCCGCCGGCGTAGTTGTTCGGGGTGTTCGGCTGCCAGCCCTGGTTCAGGCCCGAACCGATTTCCGGCGTGCCGGTAGCCGGCACCGGGTTCTGGTTGAAGCCCGAGAACTGCGTATTCGATGGCGTGGTCTTGCGGCGGAACATGCGCACGACGAACATCACGGCGAACACCAGCAGCAGGATCATCAGGATCGAGGACAGCGCGCTGGCCATGGCGCCGCCGATGCCGAAGTGCGAGAACAGCGCGCCCAGGCCCAGGCCCAGCAGCGCGCCGCCCAGGACGCCCTTCCACATGCTCGGACGGCGCTGCGGCACCTGCGCAGGGGCCATCGGCGGCGGCGTCTGGCGCTGGTAGCCCGGCTGCTGGTACGGCGCCGGCGCGGGGGCCGGGGCCGGCGCGCGCATGCGGCTGACCGACGACGACTGGCGCCCGAAGGAACGGCCGCCGCCCACCGGGCGCGCGAATGCATCGGCAACGAAGGACAGTGCGGTCACCGCGATCATCGTGCTGGCCAAGAATTTCTTCATCGTGGACACCTCAAAGTTTGATGCCGGTGTGCAGTGCGGCCACACCAGCCGTCAGATTGTAGTACTGCACGCGTTCCAGGCCCGCCGTTTCCATCATGGACTTCAGCGTGTCCTGGTCCGGGTGCATGCGGATCGATTCGGCCAGGTAGCGGTAGCTCTCGGCATCGCCCGCAATGCGCTGGCCCAGCCACGGCAGCACCGAGAACGAATACACATCGTACGGCTTCTGCAGCGGCGCGGCCACCTTCGAGAACTCCAGCACCAGCAACTTGCCGCCCGGCTTGAGCACGCGGCGCATTTCCGCCAGCGCCGCATCCTTGTGCGTCATGTTGCGCAGGCCGAAGGCCACGCTGACGCGATCGAAGTAGTTGTCCGGGAAGGGCAGCTTTTCCGCGTCACACAGCAAGGTGGGGGTCACTAGACCTTTATTCAATAGACGGTCGCGGCCCACCCGCAGCATCGACTCGTTGATGTCGGTGAGCCAGACCTCGCCGCTCGGCCCGGCCTGCTTGGCAAAGGCCTTGGCCAGGTCGCCGGTGCCGCCGGCAATGTCGAGTACCTTGAAGCCGGGACGCACGCCCGCCTGGGCGATCGTGAAGGTTTTCCAGATGCGGTGCAGGCCGCCGGACATCAGGTCGTTCATCACGTCGTACTTCGACGCAACGGAGTGGAAAACCTTGGCGACCTCGTGGACCTTGTCGTCTTCGGAGACGGTCTTGTAGCCGAAATGGGTGGTGTTGGTCATATGCTCTGCCGATTTGATCTTTCTGCATTATACAAGTACGCGCGGGATGCATGAGTGACCGTAGCGAGCTCAACTAGCACAAGCAAACTCAACGTGCAAGTCGGATCGGCGGACCATCGTGTAGTTCCAATGAGCGCGTTGAGATATCTCATTGGTGAAATACCCAGGAAACGTAAGTTGGGCGGGCTGACGAAACCAATCCCGTGGAGGATGTCATGCCTGGTCTGGATATCACTGCCCTGTCGACGGAACTCAATCGCGTGAACGCACGCTGGCAGGCTCGGGACACCCCGCAGTCGGCCCTGGACGACAACCAGAAGCGGGCGCTGCTTGGCGTCGTCCGGGACGATGCCGCCCTGGCGAGAGCGATGGCGCCCAGCGCGGGCGCACCGCCGGTGGCGTCCTTTGCGCCGGCGGTGGACTGGCGCAACCATGGCGGCAATCACGTCACCTCCGTCAAACACCAGAGGAATTGCGGTTCCTGCGTGTCGTTCTGCACGACGGCCGTGGTCGAATCCATGGCCTCGATCGAGCGCGGCAAAACGCTCGACCTGTCCGAAGCCGACCTCCACTTCTGCTCGGCCCACGGCGCGTCCTGCGGCGGCTGGTGGCCGGACGCTGCCTATGCCGAAATCAGGGCGCGCGGCATCGTCAGCGACGCGGCCTTTCCTTACATGCGCGCCTTCGACGAACCGCCGCGCGAAGATCCCGCCACGCACCTGTGGATCCCGCATTGCGTCGCGGTGGACAACCGGAATGCGAGCGCGGTCAGGATCTCGAGTTCGTCGACGCTGTCGAATGTCGTCGACCGCAAGAATTACCTGAGCAACGTCGGCCCCTGCTCGGCCGTCCTGCACGTGTTCGACGATTTCTATTCCCATGGCAGCGGGGTCTACCACCATGTGACGGGCGCCGACTTCGGCCTGCATTGCGTCGAAGTGATCGGCTACTCCGAGGCGGAAGGCTGCTGGATCTGCAAGAATTCCTGGGGCACCGCGTGGGGCGACAGCGGCTTTTTCAAGATCGCCTATGGTGAGGCCGGCATCGATACGGAATTCCCGTTCTGGACCGCGCAGGGCGTGGTCCTGCCGCTCAGCGCCCAGGCCGCAGGCGATCCCGTCGCCTACACTTTCACGAACGAGGCGAGCCAGCTGCTCGAACAGCACAATCTGTTCCGCGACACCGATGGCCACATCCAGGCGCTCTGGTTCAACTTTGCCGAGGGCTGGCATCGGGAAGACCGCAGCCTGCTGCCGGGCACGCCAGCGGCGGTGGACGATCCCTGCGTCTACACCTTCACCGAGCCGTCGAGCGGTTTGCTCGAGCAGCACAACCTGTTCCGCTCCGCCGACGGCCATATCCATGCCCTGTGGTTCAACTTTGCCGAAGGCTGGCACCATGAAGACCGCAGCGCACTGGTGCCGGGCGTTCCGCCTGCCGTGAGCAGGCCGCATGCCTATGCCTTCGTCGGCGGCGGCGTGGTCGAGCAGCACAACCTGTTCCGTTCCGCGGACGGCCACGTCCACGCGCTGTGGTTCAACTTTGCCGAAGGCTGGCACCATGAGGACCGCAGCACGTTCTTCCCCGGCATCCCGGCCGCCCTGGGTACGCCCTTCGGCTACGCCTTCGTGAATAACGATACCGGTCTGCTCGAACAGCACAACCTGTTCCGTTCAGCCGACGGCCACATCCACGCCTTATGGTTCAATTTTGCCGAAGGCTGGCACCACGAAGACCGCAGCACGCTGCTGCCGGGCATTCCGCCCGCGGTCGGCGATCCTTTCGGTTACGTTTTCATCGGCAACGGCGTGGTCGAACAGCACAACCTGTTCCGCACCGCGGACGGTCACATCCACGCGCTCTGGTTCAACTTCGCCGAAGGCTGGCACCATGAAGACCGGACTGCGCTGCTGCCGGGCGTCCCGCCCGCCGTGGGCGATCCCTTCGGCTACACCTTCATCAATCAGGCGACCGGCCTGCTCGAGCAGCACAACCTGTTCCGCACCGCGGATGGCCACATCCACGCACTCTGGTTCAACTTTGCCGAAGGTTGGCACCACGAGGACCGCACGGCCTTCTTTCCCGGCGTCCCCGCAGCGATCGGCGAGCCTGTCGGCTATGCCTTCACGGGCAATGGTATCGTCGAGCAGCACAACCTGTTCCGCACCGCGGGCGGCCACATTCACGCGCTGTGGTTCAATTTTGCCGAAGGCTGGCACCACGAAGAGCGTAGCTGATCGATAGGAGAAAAAGGCTTGGCATGACATCTTCGGAAACGATCCGCGCCGCCGTCGGCGCCGAGTTCACCGTGCGCCTCGTCTCGGGCGCATCGGCCGGTTACGTCTGGGAAGTCGCCGATGAGCCCGCCGGCGTCAAGCTTCTGGAACGGCGCGTCGGCAACGTGCCCGGCAGGGACGCGCCGGGCGATCCCTCTGCCCAGGTGTTCCGGTGGCAAGCGCTGAAGGCGGGACAGCACCTCATCCACTTTGTGCTGAAACCGCGCTGGGAAACGACAGCCACGTCGACGCACATAGTCACCGTCGAGGTGTACTAGAAGAAATATTGCACGGCTCAATGCGCATACTGCTGAGCTGTTGTCGCGGAAATAACAACACTGTTAAAAAATGTATTTCAATCGTGCAGCACTTTCACCGAATTTTGCTTATAGTGATTCAGCTTTGTTCAGTTCGCCACGGCGGAGACCGCGGGAACAGGCAAAGTTTTGGACAATTCCTTTAAAGAGAGAAAAGACATGGCGACTGGCACTGTGAAATGGTTTAACGACTCCAAGGGTTTCGGCTTCATCAAACCGGATGATGGCGGCGACGATCTGTTCGCGCACTTCTCGGCGATCAATACGGCCGGCTTCAAGTCCTTGGCGGAAAACCAGCGCGTCAGCTTCGATATCACCACCGGCCCGAAGGGCAAGCAAGCTGCGAACATCCAGCCGCAGGCATAATTGCCGACCAGCCGGTTTCAACCGGCATACAAAAAGCGCCGTGCGGTTTCGCCGGCGCTTTTTTCGTTTACGTGCGCTTTTAGTGGTTGTGGCCGCAGCCGCTGGCAGCTTTCGTTGGCGCACCCGGCAGCACCGTGCCCGGCGCACGGCCGCTGTCGCCTTCGAAACCGGCCGCATGCAGGCGCTGCAGATAATCCTGCCACAGCGCGTCCTGCTCATTGCCCAGCTTGTAGAGGTAATCCCAGGTGAAGATGCCGGAATCGTGGGCGTCGGTGAACAGCGGCTTGATCGCGTAATTGCCGACCGGCTCGACGCCATGGATACCGACCTCGCGCTTGCCGACCTGCAGCACCTCCTGGCCTGGGCCGTGGCCCTTCACTTCGGCCGATGGCGAGTAGACGCGCATCAGCTCGAAGGGGATGGAGAAGGCGGCGCCGTTGTCGAAGGCGATTTCCAGCACTTTGGATTGCTGGCGGATGGTAAGGTTGGTTGGTGTGGGCATGGGTGTCTACAAATGATCATCCGTCGTTCCCGCGAAGGCGGGGACGACGGGATGGGGTGATTTTACTGCTTCGCGAACTTCCGCTCGATCGCCTGCTTCAATTGCGGAACCAGGGCGCGTCGCTGTTCCAGCACATCCGCCGGCGTTTCGCGCGCCGCCTGCGCCCATACCGGCGCCGGGAAGTGCGCATCGTCGGCGTAGCGCGGGATCACGTGCCAGTGCAGGTGCGGCACCACGTTGCCCAGGCTGGCCACGTTCACCTTCAGCGGCTGCATCACCTCGCGCACCGCCTGTTCGAGCTGGTACACGGCTTCGTTCAGCAGCAGCCGGTCTGCATCCGCCAGGTCGCTCACTTCGCGCACGTGCTCGCTCCAGATCACGCGGGCGAAGCCGGGGTAGTTCGCTTCGTTCGCCAGGATCACCGAGAACTTCTCGTTCGCGACCACTTTCGACGAAGCCGCCAGTTCGCACAGCTCGCAGCCACTTACACGCGTCATACCAGCACCCTTTCGATACCGCCGTTGTTCGCATTCGCGACGTAGTTCGGCAGCCAGTTCTCGCCCAGCAGATGGCGCGCCATCTCGACCACGATGTAGTCGGCGGTGGTGCCCGAGTCGTCGTTGTAGCGCGACAGGCCCTGCAGGCAGGACGGGCAGCTGGTCAGGATCTTGACGTCGCCCTTGAAACCGTCGGCGCGCAGTTTATCGGCGCCCTTTTCCATCTCTTCTTCCTTGCGGAAGCGAACCTGGGTCGCAATGTCCGGACGGGACACCGCAAAGGTGCCCGACTCGCCGCAGCAGCGCTCGTTCTTCTCGATCTTCACGTTGTCGGCGGTCTGGATCAGCGCGTTCACGGTCTTGGTCGATTCCTGCAGCTTCATCGGCGTGTGGCAGGGGTCGTGATACATGTAGCGCGTTCCCGTCACGCCCTCGAGCTTGACGCCCTTCTCCATCAGATATTCGTGGATATCGATAAGGCGGCAGCCCGGGAATATCTTGTCGAACTCATAGTTCGCCAGCGAGTCGTAGCAGGTGCCGCAGGACACCACGACCGTCTTGATGTCGAGGTAGTTCAGCGTGTTGGCCATGCGGTGGAACAGCACGCGGTTATCCGTCACCATCTTGTCGGCCTTGTCGTACTGGCCGGCGCCGCGCTGCGGATAGCCGCAGCACAGGTAACCCGGCGGCAGCACGGTCTGCACACCCACCTCCCACAGCATCGCCTGCGTCGCCAGGCCCACCTGCGAGAACAGGCGCTCGGAGCCGCAGCCCGGGAAGTAGAACACGGCCTCGGTGTCGGCGTTGGTCTGCTTCGGATTGCGGATGATCGGGATGACCTTGTCGTCCTCGATGTCCAGCAGGGCGCGCGCCGTTTTCTTCGGCAGGTTGCCCGGCATCTTCTTGTTCACGAAGTGGATCACCTGCTCGCGGATCGGGGCCTTGCCGGTGGTCGGCGGCGGCGCCTTGGTCTGCTCTTTCGCCACCGCCTTCAACAGACTGGCGCCCATGCGCTGGGCCTTGTAGCCCCAGCCGATCATCGCCTGGCGGGTCGCGTTGATGGTGGTCGGGTCGGTCGCGTTCAGGAAGAACATGCCCGCGCGCTGAGCCGGCTTGAAGCTGCGCTTGTCCATTTTGCGCAGCAGGTTACGCATGTTCATCGAGACGTCGCCGAAGTCGATGTTGACCGGGCACGGCGTCACGCACTTGTGGCACACGGTGCAGTGGTCGGACACGTCCTCGAATTCTTCCCAGTGCCGGATCGAGACGCCGCGGCGGGTCTGCTCTTCGTACAGGAAGGCTTCGATCAGCGCGGACGTCGCGAGGATCTTGTCGCGCGGCGAGTACAGCAGGTTCGATTGCGGCACGTGCGTCGTGCACACCGGCTTGCACTTCCCGCAGCGCAGGCAGTCCTTGATGCTGTTGGCGATGGCGCCGATATCGCTCTGCTGCATGATCAGCGATTCGTGGCCCATCAGGCCGAAGGACGGCGTGTAGGCGTTGGTCAGATCGGCCGCCACCGCGCTCGTGTTCAGCAGCTTGCCCTTGTTGAAGCGGCCTTCCGGATCGACGCGCTGCTTGTAGTCGCGGAACTCGGCGATCTCTTCGTCGGTCAGGAACTCGAGCTTGGTGATGCCGATGCCGTGCTCGCCCGAGATCACGCCGTCCAGCGAACGCGCCAGCTTCATGATGCGTTCGACGGCCTTGTGCGCATCCTGCAGCATCGCGTAGTCGTCGGAGTTGACCGGCAGGTTGGTGTGCACGTTGCCGTCGCCGGCGTGCATGTGCAGCGCCACGAACACGCGCGAACGCAGCACACGCTGGTGGATGGCGGTGGCTTCGTCGAGGATCGGCTTGTAGGCCGCGCCGTTGAAGATCTGGCGCAGCGGCGCGCGGATGTCCTGCTTCCACGAGACGCGCACGGTGTGGTCCTGCACCACGTCGAACAGGCGCGCCTGCGGCTGCTCGTTCAGGCGGCGCTCGAAGCTCTCGTAATGGCTGTCGAGGCCGAATTCGGCCAGCTTCGGCAGAGCGTCCTTCAGCGGCTGGTCGAGATTCGCCAGCAGCCAGCCCCAGCGCGCGGCGGTCTTCGCCAGCAGCTCGTCGGCCTGCTGCGGACGGTCGCCCAGGATCTCTTCCTTCGAGACGCCCTCACCGGTCGCATCGTCGGCCTTCATGACTTCCAGCGTGCCCGAGGTGACGTAGGCGTGCAATTCCTCGACCAGCTGCAGCTTGTTCTTGATCGACAGCTCGATGTTGATGCGCTCGATGCCGTCGGTGTATTCGCCCATGCGGTTCAGGGGAATGACGACGTCTTCGTTGATCTTGAAGGCGTTGGTATGGCGCGCGATGGCCGCGGTGCGCGCGCGGTCCAGCCAGAATTTTTTCCGCGCTTCGGCGCTGACGGCGATGAAGCCTTCGCCCACGCGGGTGTTCGCCAGGCGCACCACTTCGGATGCGGCCTGCGCCACCGCGTTCTCGTCGTCGCCGACGATGTCGCCGAACAGCGCCATCTTCGGCAGCGTGCCGCGCTTGGATTTGGTCGCATAGCCGACCGCGCGCAGGTAGCGCTCGTCCAGGTGCTCGAGGCCCGCCAGGCGCAGGGTTTCGAATTCCGGCTTGCCGTTCTTGGGCAGGCTGTCCAGATAGTCCTTGATCTCGACGATCGACGGGATCGCGTCGCGCGCCTGGCCGAAGAATTCCAGCGCCACGGTGCGCGTGAACTTCGGCATCTTGTGCAGGATCCAGCGGGAAGACGTAATCAGGCCATCGGTCCCCTCCTTCTGGATGCCCGGCAGGCCGGCCAGGAATTTGTCGGTGACGTCCTTGCCCAGGCCCTCCTTGCGGAAGCGGCGGCCTTCGATGCTGAGCATCTCGGTGCGGAAGGGTGCGCCCTTGGGAGCGCCCTTTTCCGACGGATGCGTCCATTCGAGCTTGAAGGTCGCGACCGGCGCATCGTGGATCTTGCCGAGGTTGTGGTCGACGCGGGTCACATCCAGCCAGTCGCCGTTCGGATCGACCATGCGCCAGGAGGCCAGGTTGTCGAGCGCCGTCCCCCACAGCACGGCCTTCTTGCCGCCCGCGTTCATCGCGATGTTCCCGCCGATGCAGGAAGCGTGGGCCGAGGTCGGATCGACCGCGAACACGAAGCCGGCCTTTTCGGCGGCCTGCGAGACGCGCTGCGTGACCACGCCGGCGCCGGTGTAGATGGTCGCGTAGTCGCGGTCGACGCCCGGCAGGCGGCTCATCTCGACTTCGCCCAGGGCGATCAGCTTTTCAGTGTTGATCACGGCCGACATCGGCGTGAGCGGAATCGCGCCGCCGGTATAGCCGGTGCCGCCGCCGCGCGGGATGATGGTCAGACCGAGTTCGATGCAGCCCTTCACCAGGCCGGCCATCTCGTCTTCGCTGTCCGGCACCAGCACCAGGAAGGGGTACTCGACGCGCCAGTCGGTGGCGTCGGTCACGTGCGAAGTGCGGTGCATGCCGTCGAAGCGGATGTTGCGCTTGTCGGTGTAGCGGCCCAGCACGGACTTGGCGCGCTTGCGCAGGTCGTACATCTCGCGGAACTCGCGGCCGAAATCGTCGACGGCCTTGCGCGCCGCTTCGAGCAGCTGTTCGACGGCGTGACTGCGCGCCGCGCTGGTAGCAGGATCGGCGTTGTCGCTGCCGTCCACCGTCAGGCGGCGCTTGTCGACTTCGGCCAGACGGTGATGCAGGGCCTCGATCAGCTTGGCGCGCCGCTTCGGGTTGTCCAGCATATCCTCCTGCAGATACGGGTTGCGGCGCACCACCCAGATGTCGCCCAGCACCTCGTACAACATGCGCGCCGAACGCCCGGTCTGGCGTGCGCCGCGCAATTCGTCGAGCAGGCGCCACGAAGACTCGCCCAACAGCCGGATCACGATCTCGCGATCGGAGAACGAAGTGTAGTTGTAGGGGATCTCGCGCAGGCGGGCAGGCGCGTTCTCTTCGAGCAGGGCGTGGATATTGGCAGGTGCGTTCATGGGCTATCGGAGGCTGACGAACTGACGCGTAGTGGACAGTCATTCTAGCTTATTGCGATGCACCACGCTGCGCGGCGAGCGATTTTTACAAGGCCGGTTTAGCACAAACGTCGGCAAAACGGCCTTCCATGCAAATTTCCGATGCACAAAAGCAGCTTTTTGCAGCAAAAACTTGGCTCCGTGATCAGGACGGCACTTTATCCACGCTGGGTGCTCCAGGCCCGGTAGCGCCGGGTCAGACGCAGGCTGCGCAACTGGTCCAGCAGCAGCGTGAAAGCCGGGCTGTAGGCGGCCAGCGCGAGATCGCATGTGAATTCTGGGAAATAGGCTTCACGAGCAAGAATACGCCGGTCGATGGTATTGCCCTGCATAGAAGACTGAAGCGGAACGATAGCAGTATCTTGCTGTCGAAGAGGTACTATGCTTCTCGCGCACCGCATCCGGCTCGCCCCTAACAACGTCCAGGCAACCTACTTGACGCGCGCCGCTGGCATTGCTCGTTTCGCCTACAACTGGGCCTTAGTCGAGTGGCAGCGACAGCACCAGGCTTGCAAAGGCGATCCATCGCTGCCGAAGCCAAATGAAGCGGCGTTGCGACGCCAACTCAATGCAATCAAGCGCGAGCGGTTTCCTTGGATGTTGGACGTGACCAAGAATGCGCCGCAGATAGCGATCATGCAGTTGGGCCGAGCGTTCGAGAACTTCTTCGCCAAACGCGCCAACTATCCCACATTCAGAAAGAAGGGGCGAGATGATCGCTTTACCCTGAGCAACGACCTATTCCGTGTTGAGGATCACCGCATTCGCATTCCGAAACTCGGGTGGGTTCGCATGTGCGAAGCATTGCGCTTTATCGGAAGGGTCATCTCTGCCTCGATCTCGCGCGTTGCAGGCCATTGGTACGTCAGCATTACTGTCGATACTCTAAACGACTCTTTGCCATCAGCCGAAAACCAAGGTGCGGTAGGGATGGATATGGGGATCACGGCGCTGGCCACCTTGTCGACGGGCGAAAAATTCGCTGGTCCTCATGCACTACGCGCCCTGCTTGAGCAACTGCGCCGCCTGTCGCGAGCTTTGTCACGCAAGGTCAAAGGGTCGCGCAATCACGCCAAGGCAAAGCTAAAACTGGCCAAGCTGCATGCGAGGATTGTCAACATCCGCTGCGATAGTCTGCATCGGCTGAGCACCAACATAACCCGGCGTTTTCATACGATTGGCATCGAGAGTCTGAACGTCAAGGGCATGTTGTCCAACATCTACCTTGCACGCGCCATCAGTGACATGGGCTGGTCCGAGCTGCGAAGGCAGCTCTCGTACAAGTCGGCCTGGCGTGGTGGCCAAGTCGTAGTGGCGGATCCTTGGCACCCCAGCAGCAAGACTTGTTCAGGCTGCGGGTACAGGTTGAAGATGCTCGCTTTGGGAATGAGACAGTGGACTTGCCCGAACTGCGGTGTAGATCATGACCGGGATGTCAACGCGGCCATCAATCTAAAAAACATGGCGGTAAGTTCTACCGCATCTGCCTGTGGAGGGGAAGGCGCTGGTCTCGTGTGTGAAAGCGAGGCGAAACCGGCCCTAATGAAGCAGGAATCCAGCAGTAAAGTTAACGAAAGCTAGCTTTGCGTAAGTTTGGAAGAACGGTGGCTGATCTGCATCCAGACCTGGGCGCCGTAGGCGCATGCGACCTGGACCGCGAAGCTGAGTCATGAAGAGTTAGACACTCTCAACCGAACCAGCGGCTGGTGATTTCTCCAATCGCCTTCCACCACCCATCCGGCACATACAGCAAGGTCGCCGTCATGAAGATATAGCGCCCGAACTTGCCGATCGCCATGTACATCACGCTGGACCAGAACGGCAGATGCAGCCAGCCGGCCAGCGTGCACAGCGGGTCGCCGATGCCCGGCACCCAGGACAGCAGCATGGTCTTCGAGCCGTACTTGGCCAGCCAGTGGAACCAGCGCGACTTGCGCTCCTTGGCGAAGGCGACCTTGGCGCGGTAGCCGATCCAGTAGTCGACCATGCCGCCCAGCGTGTTGCCGAGGGTGGCGACACAGATCGCCGGCCAGAACATCGCGGGATTGGCTTTGACGACCGCGAACACGGCCGGCTCGGAGCCGAGCGGCAGCAGGGTCGCCGACACGAAGGCGATCAGGAAGACGGAGGTGAGCCCGACGCTGGGGGCGGCGAGGATTTTCAGCAGCCAGAGGACGGCGGACTCGATCATGGGGCCTGGTAGTCAAATTGGACCGGTCCATTATAATGAGGAAAAACCCAGCATCACGACACGGTAGGCTCCGCTCCACCCGGCACGGCCCGCCACACTGAACACCTCGTCGGTTACCGCCACAGCAGGACAGTCCAGCGTCGCCCGGAAAACAGTTATTTTGGATCCGCCATGACCACCGACTACCTCAAGAAAATTCTGACCGCGCGCGTCTACGACGTGGCCCAGGAAACCCCGCTCGAATTCGCCCCGACGCTGTCCCAGCGCTTCGCCAACCGCATCTATTTCAAGCGCGAAGACATGCAGAGCGTCTTCAGCTTCAAGCTGCGCGGCGCCTATAACAAGATGGCGCACCTGACGCCGGAGCAGCTGAAGCGCGGCGTGATCTGCGCCTCGGCCGGCAACCATGCGCAGGGCGTCGCCCTCTCCGCCAGCCGGCTCGGCTGCCGCGCGCTGGTGGTGATGCCGACCACCACGCCGCCGGTCAAGATCAATGCGGTCAAGGCGCGCGGCGGCGCCAACGTCGAAGTCGTGCTGCACGGCGATTCCTATACCGACGCCTACAACCATGCCCTGCTGCTCGAGCGCGAGCAGAAGTTGACCTTCGTGCACCCCTTCGACGATCCGGACGTGATCGCCGGCCAGGGCACCATCGGCATGGAGATCCTGCGCCAGCATTCCGGCCCGATCCACGCGATTTTCGTCGCGATCGGCGGCGGCGGTTTGATCTCGGGCGTGGGCGCCTACGTGAAGGCGGTGCGCCCGGATATCAGGATCATCGGCGTGCAGACCGTCGATTCGGATGCGATGGCGAAAAGCCTGAAGGCCGGCGAGCGCGTGACCCTGCCCGACGTCGGCCTGTTCTCGGACGGCACCGCGGTGCGCCTGGTGGGCGAGGAAACCTTCCGCATCGCCAAGGAAGTCGTCGACGAGATCGTGATCGTCGATACCGACGCCATCTGCGCGGCGATCCAGGACGTGTTCCAGGACACGCGCAGCATTCTGGAGCCGGCCGGTGCGCTGGCGGTGGCCGGCGCCAAGGCCTATGTGGAACGCTCGCAGCTGACCCGCAACCCGGTCAAGAACGAGACCCTGGTGGCGGTGGCCTGCGGCGCCAACATGAACTTCGACCGCCTGCGTTTCGTGGCCGAACGCGCCGAGGTCGGCGAGGCACGGGAGGCCGTGTTCGCCGTCACCATCCCCGAGCAGCGCGGCAGCTTCAAACGCTTCTGCTCGCTGGTCGGGCCGCGCAACGTCACCGAATTCATCTACCGCATCAGCGACGAACGCGAAGCCCACGTCTTCGTCGGCGTGCAGATCGGCGACCGCAGCGAATCGGCGACGGTCGCGCGCACCTTCGAGGAACACGGTTTCCGCACCCTCGACCTGAGCCACGACGAGCTGGCCAAGCTGCACGTGCGTCACCTGGTCGGCGGCAAGAGTCCGCTGGCCCACGATGAGCTGCTGTACCGCTTCGAGTTCCCGGAACGCCCGGGCGCGCTGATGCGCTTCCTGGACAGCATGGCGCCGAACTGGAATATCTCGCTGTTCCACTATCGCAATCAGGGTGGGGATGTCGGGCGCATCCTGGTGGGCTTGCAGGTGCCGGCTGGGGAGATGGATGAGTTCCGGGAGTTTTTGGCGACGCTGGGGTACAGGCATTGGGATGAGACCAATAATCCGGTCTACAAGCTGTTTCTTTGACCGAGTTTTGATAGTTAGCGGAGAACTTACTCAATTCTCCACATTCTTAGGGATTATGAGCAAGCTGGTTCCCGTCGAAGGTCCACCTAAGCACTTGGCGTCGATCCTTGCACGCTGTCGTGTTGGAAAGTCGCCAGCTAGCTCACCTCCTTAAGGACCAGGACCGCGCAGAGTGCGGTCAGGAAAACATTATGCTGATCGCCCATCGTATCCGGCTCGATCCGAACGATGTCCAGTCCACTCACCTTGCCCGCGCCGCCGGCACTGCCCGCTTTGCCTATAACTGGGCGCTGACCGAATGGCAGCGGCAATACGCTGCGCACCGGGCCGATCCGGCGCTGCCACGGCCGTCGCATCTGTCGCTGCAGCGCCAATTGAACGCCATCAAGCGTCAACAATTCCCCTGGATGCTGGAGGTGACGAAAAACGCTCCACAGATGGCAATCATTCACCTCGGCAAAGCATTTGAGAATTTCTTTGCGCGCCGGGCGCGTTATCCACAGTTCCGAAAAAAAGGGGCGCACGACCGCTTCAGCTTGACTAACGACCAGTTCCGTGTCGAGGAAAGACGCATCCGTATCCCGAAGCTGGGCTGGGTACGAATGCGGGAGGCCCTACGCTTTTCAGGGCGCGTTGTATCGGCTACTGTGTCGCACCGTGCAGGCCAGTGGGATGTCAGCATCACCGTCAACACGCCGGAGCCCCCCGTGCCGCCTGCCGAAAACCAAGGCGTGGTTGGGGTCGATCTCGGGGTGACGGCACTGGCAACGCTCTCGACCGGCGAGGTGTTCACTGGTCCCAAGGCGCTGGTTTCCCTCCTGCCGCGCCTGCGCCGACTATCGCGTTCCCTGTCGCGCAAGCTTAAGGGTTCAAGAAACCGCAGCAAGGCGAAACTGAAACTGGCTCGATTACATACCAGGATTGCAAACCTGCGCCGCGAGAGCCTACATCAGCTCACTACCTGCATCACTCGGCGCTTTCACACGGTCGGGATCGAGGACCTGAACGTCAATGGCATGCTGGGGAACCGTTCCCTGTCCCGCGCGATCGCCGACATGGGATTTTATGAACTACGGCGCCAGCTCACATATAAAGCCGCCTGGCGCGGTGGCCAAGTCGTCGTGGTCGACCGCTGGTACCCCAGCAGCAAAACGTGCTCGCGCTGCGGCTACCGGCTCGATCACCTAGCGCTGGGCACAAGAAAATGGGTGTGCACAGGCTGCAACGCATACCACGACCGAGACCTGAATGCGGCTATCAATCTTGAAAATGTGGCGGTGAGTTCCACTGTGTCAGCCTGTGGAGGGGAAGGCACTGGTCCCGTGCGTATGCGCGAGACGAAACCGGCCCCGGCGAAGCAGGAATCCAACGGCAGGGCTGCTTCGAACAATAAGGGCTAGCTTTGCGTAAGTTTGGAAGAACGGGTACGATACGCGGCTTTGCCACGGCGATCCCGCAAGCAGCGTTCGGTTCAATCGAGACTGACCTATGACTAATACCCCTGATCAATCGCCGCTCGGCAAGACCTCGGCCTACCAGACCGAATACGCACCCGAGCTGCTGTTCCCGATCCCGCGCCAGCAGAAGCGCGACGAACTCGGCCTGAAGGGTACCCTGCCCTTCTTCGGCGTCGACATCTGGAATGCCTACGAGCTGTCGTGGCTGAACATGCGCGGCAAGCCGCAGGTGGCGATCGCGACCGTCACGGCGCCCGCCGATTCGCCGAACATCGTCGAATCGAAATCGTTCAAGCTGTACCTGAATTCCTTCAACCAGACCCGGCTGGCAAACACCGACGCCCTGCTGGCGCTGCTGCGCGAAGACCTGTCGAATGCCTTCGGCGCGCCGGTCCACGTGGCCTTGATGCTGCCGGAAGACTTTGGCAAGCTCAAGATGGGCGAACTGGAAGGCCTGCTGCTGGACCGCCTCGACGTCGAGGTCGACAACTATGCGCCGGCGCCGGAGCTGCTCAGCGCCAACCATGAAGAAGCCGCGGTCGAAGAGACGCTGGTGTCGCACCTGCTGAAATCGAACTGCCTGGTGACGGGCCAGCCGGACTGGGCCAGTGTACAGATCCAATATGTCGGTCCGCAAATCGACCAGGAAAGCCTGCTGCGCTACCTGATCGGCTTCCGCGAGCACAACGAATTCCACGAGCAATGTGTCGAGCGCATCTTCACCGACATCCTGCAGCACTGCAAGCCGAACAAGCTGGCCGTGTATGCCCGCTATACCCGCCGTGGCGGCCTGGACATCAATCCCTGGCGCGCCAATTTCAGCACCGGCAAACCGCCGAATTTGCGTACTGCCCGTCAGTAAGGCAGCGGTATCAGCGCGGGTTGTATAGAAAACCCGCGCCTCGTCCCCATCTAGTGTCCGTTTCCAGCGACAAGACCGTGTCTTAGGCGCGACGTCAATTGCGTCATGCCGCCCGGGTGCACACTGGGCAGGCTGGCAAGATTCGGCTAGAAAATACGAAAGATGGACCTGAAAATGCCCTTTCCGTTCCTCAAATTTGAAATTTCGTAGCGGAAATTGCGTATGAATGTAAAACGGTTGCGCGCGCTCAAAACGCGCTTTTACGGTGGGGCTAAAACAGCTTGCCGTACAGACGCGAAATCGAATGTCACGGCCAAAAAACAGGCCTATAATTCCCGCTCGCAAGTCCCGGTGCACCGCAATATCGAAGCGTCTTATGACTAATTTAAGCAAAATTCTCTCGCTCGAAAACGTTCAGCTTGATCTGGAAGTGTCGAGCAAGAAGCGCGCCTTTGAACAGGCCGGCCTGATTTTCGAGAACAACTGCGGCATCGCCCGCTCGACCGTCTCGGACAACCTGTTCGCGCGCGAACGCCTCGGTTCGACCGGGCTTGGCCACGGCGTGGCCGTGCCGCACGGCCGCATTAAGGGCAGCAAGAGCCTGAAGGCGCCGCTGGCCGCTTTCGTGCGCCTGCTGGAACCGATTCCCTTCGAATCGCCGGATGGCCAACCGGTCAGCCTGCTGTTTTTCCTGCTGATTCCGGACCACGTGACCCAGCAGCACCTGGAGATCCTGTCCGAGATCGCCGAACTGTTCTCGGACGAAGCCGTGCGCACCGCGCTGGCCACCGATCCGGATCCGCGCTCGGTGCATGAGCGCATCATCAACTGGCAGCCGAGCCTGCAGGCGATGGGTTAAAATCAAGCCATGCTCCAGACCCCGCTGACCATCCAGAGGCTGTACGACGACAATCGCGATAGTTTGCAACTCGGCTGGTTCGCAGGTTTCCCTGGCGGCGAGCGCCTGATCTCGGGCGACGCCGTCTCCGCCGCCGACCAGGTCGGCCACCTGAACCTGATCCACCCGGGCCGCATCCAGGTGTTCGGGCACCAGGAACTGAATTACTACCAGCGCCTCAAGACCGGCTCGCGCGCCCACGTGATCGGCGAACTGATCGCGGGCGGCCCGCCGGCGCTGATCATCGCCCAGGGCCTGGACACCCCGCCGGACATCCTCGCCATCTGCGACGAGCAGAACATTCCGCTGTTCTCGACTCCGCTGCCGGCAGCCCAGGTCATCGACTTCCTGCGGGTCTATTTATCGAAAAAACTGGCGCAGCGCGTCATCATGCACGGCGTGTTCATGGACGTGCTGGGCGTGGGCGTTTTGATTACCGGCGATTCCGGCCTGGGTAAAAGCGAGCTGGGCCTGGAACTGATTTCGCGTTCGCACGGCCTGGTGGCCGACGACGCCGTCGAATTCTCGCGCATTGCCCCGAACATGATCGAAGGCCGCTGCCCGCCGCTGCTCCAGAACCTGCTGGAAGTGCGCGGCCTGGGCCTGCTGGACATCAAGGCGATCTTCGGCGAGACCGCCGTGCGCCGCAAGATGCGGCTGAAACTGATCGTCCACCTGGTCAAGCGCGGCGCGCTGGACGAGGAAGTCGAGCGATTACCCTTCCACTTCCCGACCGAAGACGTGCTCGGCCTGCCGATCCGCAAGGTCGTGATTCCCGTCGCGGCCGGCCGCAACATCGCGGTGCTGCTCGAGGCCGCCGTGCGCAACACCATCCTGCAGCTGCGCGGCATCGATACGCTGCAGGAATTCATGGAGCGTCAGCGCCAGGCGATGAGCGGCGATTGAAGACGCTCGCCGCCCTCATCCTGGGATGCGTGGCGAGCCACGCCGTACAAGCTGCCAGCGATCTCGGCAATGCCGCAGGCGCCGCGGCCGGCATCTTCGCCAGCATTTACGTGCATGAATGGGGGCACGCGGCCGTCGCCGGCGCGAGCGGCGCGACGGATATTCATGTCCACGTGCCAGGTTCCCAGTGCAAGCTCCTTTGCGGAGAAACCACCTCGGCGTGGCCTACCGCTCCCAGCCGCGCGAGGCTGCAGGCCCTGGACGCCGCCGGGTTCGTGAGCGCCAACCTGGCTAGCGAACTCCTGCTGCAGAACCGGTCCGTTGCGCGCTCCGGATTCGGACAAGGCTTCATCGCCGCGAACCTGTACTCGAACGCCGCCCACGTCTTCACCTACTACACCAGGATCGTCGGCCGCGACGGCTACCGGGGCAACGACATCGATGCCTACGCGCGGGCCGGCGGGAATCCGCATTTGCTGTCGGCCGGCCTCATCGCCTACTCGGCGTGGACTTTGCACCGGATGAAGAAGAAGGAAATCCCGGTCATGTTCGTGCAGCTCCGCTTCTAGCCGCAAACTTGCTGCTGTTGCGGTATCATCGCCGCATGCGCATCATTCTCATTACCGGTATTTCGGGCTCCGGCAAATCGGTTGCCCTCAACGTCCTCGAAGACGCAGGGTACTACTGCGTCGACAACCTGCCCCCTGCCCTGCTGCCCTCGCTGGTCGAGACGATCAACGGCGCCGACAGCAAGTGCGTTGCCGTCGCAGTCGACGCCCGCAGCGCCGAGTCGCTGGCCGAGCTGCCGGCAACCGTGCGCGTGCTGCGTGAAAAAGGACACAACGTCAAAGTAATGTACCTGACGGCCAGCACCCACTCGCTGGTGGCGCGCTTTTCGGAAACCCGCCGCAGCCACCCGCTGTCGCACGAGCTGCGTCCGGGCGAGAATCCGGCTGCGCGCCGCACGCTGATCGAATGCATTTCGGAAGAACGCGAGCGCCTGGGCTCGATCGAGAAGCTGGGCCACGTGATCGACACTTCGGAAATGTCGGCGAATAAATTGCGGGCCTGGGTCAAGGAACTGGCCGAGATCGAATACGCGAAGCTGACCCTGTTCTTCGAATCCTTCGCCTTCAAGCGCGGTGTGCCGCTGGACGCCGACTTCGTGTTCGACGTGCGCGCCGTGCCGAATCCCTACTACGACCTGACCTTGCGTCCGCTGACCGGCAAGGACGCGCCCGTCATCGCCTTCCTCGACGCCCAGCCGCAAGCCACCGAGATGCTGGCCGACATCCGCGCCTTCGTTGCCAAGTGGCTGCCCTCGTTCAAGACCGACAACCGCAGCTACCTGACGGTCGCGGTCGGCTGCACCGGCGGCCAGCACCGCTCCGTGTACATGGCGGAGCGGCTGGGGGCTTATTTTGGCGATTCCGAACGCGTCGTCATCCGCCATCGCGAGCAGCATTGAAGCTGATTACACCAGCCCGGTCGCGTAAAACACCCCGATCACAAAGAACACCGCCAGCGTCTTGATGATCGTGATCGCAAAGATCTCGCGATAGGACTCGCGGTGCGTCAGGCCGGTCACCGCCAGCAGGGTGATCACGGCGCCGTTGTGCGGCAGCGTGTCCATGCCGCCGCTGGCCATCGCCACCACGCGGTGCAGCACTTCCAGCGGAATGTGGGCCGCCTGCGCGCCCTGGATGAACAGGTCGGACATGGCCGCCAGGGCGATGCTCATGCCGCCCGAGGCCGAGCCGGTGATGCCGGCCAGCGAGCTCACCGACACCGCGGCATTCACCAGCGGATTCGGAATCCCTTCCAAGGCATCGCTGACGACGATGAAGCCCGGCAGCGCGGCGATCACGCCGCCGAAGCCATACTCGGACGCGGTGTTCATGGCCGCCAGCAGCGCGCCGCTCACCGCCTCTTTCGAACCGCTCGCAAAACGCGCCTTGATGCGGCCGAAGGCGGTCGCCACCACCAGCAGGATGCCGAGCAGCAGCGCGGCTTCGACCGACCAGATCGCCAGCACGGTCTTGATGGTGGCCGTCACCGGGGTGTGCACGCCGGGCAGGACGTCGGTCGGCACCGTATAGGCATCGCCGCCGTACCAGACCGGGATCATCTTGGTGAACACGAAGTTGGCCACGCCCACCAGCACCAGCGGCAGGATGGCGACCAGCGGATGCGGCAGCGTTTGCGTGTCGGCCTTCTCGATTGCTTCGGCGTGGTCGCCATAGCCCTCGCCCTTGGCCATCGCGGCGCGGCGGCGCCACTCGAGGTAGGCCAGGCCGACCACGATGATGAACAGCGAGCCGATGGTGCCCAGCACCGGTGCGGCCCAGCCCGTGGTCTTGAAGAAGGTGGTCGGGATGATGTTCTGGATCTGCGGGGTGCCCGGCAGCGAATCCATCGTGAACGAGAAGGCGCCCAGCGCGATCGCGCCCGGCATCAGGCGCTTCGGAATATTGCTCTGCCGGTAGAGTTCGGCCGCGAACGGGTAGACCGCGAACACGACTACGAACAGCGACACGCCGCCATAGGTCAGCAGCGCGCACACGGCGACGATCACGGCGTTCGCGCGCGAGCGGCCGATGTAGCGGATCGCGGCCTGCACGATGGACTTCGAGAAGCCGGACATCTCGATCACCTTGCCGAACACGGCGCCGAGCATGAAGACCGGGAAGTAGAGCTTGACGAAGCCGACCATCTTTTCCATGAAGATGCCGGAAAACACAGGGGCCACGGCGGACGGGTCGGTGAACAGGACCGCGCCGAGCGCGGCGATCGGTGCGAACAGGATGACGCTGTAGCCGCGATAGGCGGCCACCATCAGGAAGGCCAGGGCGGCCAGGACGATCAGAAACGACAAAACGGACTCCTCTGTTGTTGTACTTGGTAAGGCAATGCAATTATTTCATCGCCTGATGAAATCATCGCACAAAACAGAGAAAACAGAGAAACCCGGCCGTATCCTTATGCCAGATGGCGCAGCGGATGCGCCCAGGCCGGCCACACCGGCGCGAAGAAGCGCCCCACCATCTCCGGCGTCACGGCATCGAGCGAGGGCGGATTCCACTGCGGCGCATTGTCCTTGTCGATCACCAGCGCGCGCACGCCTTCCAGCACTTCGCCGTGTTCGAAATTGCGGCGCACCAGCGCGCGCTCCATGCGCAGGCAGTCGGCCACGTCCAGGCCGGCGCCGCGCACCAGCATCTCGCGCGTCACGCACATCATCAGCGGCGAGCGCTGGCGCATCGCGTTCAGGGCCTTTTGCGCGAACGGGCTGTCGTCGCCTTCGAGCGAGGCCATCACCGCCGACACCGAGGCGGCGCCGAAGTGCCGGTCGACCAGCGCGCGCTGCGACGCCAGCTCGCTGGCGCCGGCCTGCTGCGCGAAGGGCGCAGCGAAGGCGCGGATCGCTTCGGCCAGCTGCGCGCCCGGCGTCGCCGCGATCAGCGCGTGCAAGGCAGGCAGTTCGGCAGAAGGTACGAAGACATCGGCCAGGCCGACGTACAGTGCATCGGCGGCGCCGATGGTGAGGCCGGTCAGTCCCAGGTACATGCCGAGCGCGCCCGGCGCATGCGACAGGAAATGGCTGCCGCCGACGTCCGGGAACAGGCCGATGTTCACCTCGGGCATGGCCATCTTCGTGCGTTCGGTCACGATGCGCAGGCCGCAGCCGGGGCCGCCCTGGGCGATGCCCATGCCGCCGCCCATCACCACGCCATCCATCAGTGCGATGTAAGGTTTCGGGTAGAAGTGGATCAGATGGTTGAGGGCATATTCCTCGGTAAAGAAGTCTTCCAGCAGAGCACTATCTCCGGTGGGCGTGGCATGCCCGGCCTGGTGGAAGAAACGGATGTCGCCGCCTGCGCACAGGGCTTTCTCGCTGGTGCTCGTGATGACGATGGCATCGACGCTGGCGTCTTCGCGCCATGCCAGCAAGGTTTCCGTCATCGCGCGCACCATCTCCAGCGATAGCGAGTTCAGCGCCTTGGGGCGGTCCAGGGTAATGATGCCGGTGCCGTTGGCGGCGCGGGTCTGCACGTATTCGCTCATGTCTCTTCTATTTATTAAAAAGGAAAACGGCATTGTAGCGCGGCCCAAAAAAACGAAAAGGGCGCCAGATGCGCCCTTCGTCTTACCTATGCTGTGCCAGCGGAATGGTCACGCTGTAGCAGCAGCTTCTCCTCCCTCGGTGGTCTCGTTGGCCATGCGTTTGTGTGCGGTGTGACTGTGATTCTGCAGCATCTGCTTGTACTTCTGCACCTGACGGTCGAGTCGGTCCATCAGCATGTCGATCGCGGCGTAGAGGTCGTGCGCGGCACTGGTGACGTGGACAATCTTCCCGGCAACGCGCAGGTTGATCTCGGCCTGCTGGCGCTTGTCTTTTTCCGTGAGGTTGTCTATGCAGAGGATGACGTGGGAGTCGATCACTTGATCGAAATGGCGGGTGATGCGTTCGAGCTTGTTCTGTACGTATTCTCGGATTGCTGGGGTTACATCGAGATGATGTCCGCTGATAGTGAGATTCATACACACTCCTTTGAAGATGCGCTGCCGGGCCTTGGGATACCAAGCAACTTATTACAAGGATTTGCGGAGGCTGACGGGCGGGATCTTCAGCGCCTCACGGTATTTCGCTACCGTGCGGCGTGCGATAACCATTCCCTGTTCCCCCAACATCTCCGCGATCTTGCTGTCGGATAAAGGGTTCTTGGGGTCTTCTGCTCCTGTGAGTTGTACGATGAGAGCCCGGATCGCGGTCGAGGATGCTTCACCTCCGGCCTCGGTCGCGACGTGACTCCCGAAAAAGTACTTCAACTCGAACATGCCATGCGGTGTCAGCATGTATTTTTGAGTTGTGACACGAGAAATTGTGCTCTCGTGTAGACCTAGTGTATCAGCTATCTCACGTAAAACAAGGGGCCGCATGGCAACTGCGCCATGGGAGAAAAAGTTCCGTTGGCGCTCGACGATTGCTTGCGCCACGCGCAGGATCGTGTCGAAGCGCTGGCGCATATTCTTGATCAGCCACTTGGCTTCCTGCAATTGCGCATTCAACTGCGATTCGGATTTCCCCTGCTTCATCAAGGCCGCGTACACGCTGTTCACGCGCAGGCGCGGCATCACGTCCGGATTCAGTTGCACGCTCCAGCCGTCCTTCGCGCGGCGCACGATCACGTCCGGCACCACGAAGTCGGAGACGTCGGAGGCGAAGGTCGCGCCCGGATGCGGATTGCACTGGCGGATGACGGCCTGGGCTTCGCGCAGGTCTTCGTCGTCGCAGTCGAGGGCCTTTTTGAGCTTGTTGAATTCGCGCTGCGCGAACCAGGTCAGGTAGCGTTCGACGATGGTCAACGCCATGCGCCGCGTTACCAGCGGCACGCCGGGCATGCGGCGGATCTGCAGGGCCAGGCATTCGGCGGCGCTGCGTGCGCCCACGCCGGGCGGGTCCATGCTTTGCACCAGCGACAGCGCGGTGCGCAGCTCCTCGAATTCGATCTCGAGTTCGGCCGGCAGGCGCGCGTGGATGTCGTCCAGCGATTCTTCCAGGTAGCCGTTGTCGTCGAGGGCATCGACGACGATCTCGACCAGCGCGCAGTCGCGCGGCGAGATGCAGGTCAGGCGCACCTGTTCCATCAGGTGTTCGCGCAGCGAGACCGGGCTGGCTTCCAGCTGCGGACGGCCGTCCTCTTCCTCGCCGCCGCTGCCCGAGCGGCCGGGTTCGCCCCACTCCATGTCGTGGTCGGCGCCGCCGGCTTCTTCGCCGCCTTCATGCTGGCCTTCGCCCTCGCCGCTGCCGTTGCCGCCGCCTTCCTCGCCCTGGCCGGACGTGGGCGGCGCATCGGGCGTGGTGGAGGTCTGGGTGCCGTTGTTGATCGCACCGTCCGCCAGCAGGCGCACCGAGCGGTCGAGCGGATCGTCGAGGCGTTCGAGCAGCGGGTTCTCGCCCAGGACCTGTTCGATCTCCTGGTGGAGTTCGAGCGTGGACAGCTGCAGCAGGCGGATCGACTGCTGGAGTTGCGGTGTCAGCGCAAGGTGCTGTGAGGTCTTGAGTTGCAGCGTCTGTTTCATGACTACATCCGGAAGTGTTCACCCAGGTAGACGCGGCGGACGGATTCGTTGGCAATGATATCGTCTGGGCGGCCTGAGGCCAGGACCGCGCCCTGGTTGATGATGTAGGCCCGGTCGCAAATGCCGAGCGTTTCGCGCACGTTGTGGTCCGTGATCAGGACGCCGATGCCGCGCTCCTTCAGGAAGCGCACGATGCGCTGGATCTCGATCACGGCAATCGGGTCGACGCCGGCGAAGGGCTCGTCGAGCAGCACGAAGCGCGGGTCGGTGGCCAGCGCGCGCGCGATCTCCACGCGGCGGCGCTCGCCGCCCGACAGCGACAGCGCCGGGTTCTCGCGCAGCTTCTCGATCTGCAGTTCGGCCAGCAGTTCGTCCAGGCGTTCCTGGATGCGGTTCCTGGTCAGCGGCTTGCCGTTCTCGCGCTGCAGTTCCAGCACGGCGCGGATGTTCTCTTCCACCGTCAGCTTGCGGAACACCGAGGCTTCCTGCGGCAGGTAGGACAGGCCGAGACTGGCGCGGCGGTGGATCGGCAGGCTCGTGATGTCGGTGCCGTTGATGACGATGGCGCCGGCATCGGCCGGCACCAGGCCCACGATCATGTAGAACGAGGTCGTCTTGCCGGCGCCGTTCGGGCCGAGCAGGCCGACCACTTCGCCGCAGGCGACCTGCAGCGAGACGTCGCGCACCACCAGGCGCTTGCCGTAGCTCTTCTGCAGCCCCTTGGCGACCAGGGTGCTGCCGCCGCAGGTGACGTCGGCCGGGGTGGCGTCTGCGTGGACATCCATCATTGTTTTCCTGCTCCTGCCGGTGCGCTTGCGCCTGCTGCAGCCGGGGCAGCGCGGCGCGGCGCGATGATGATGGTGCTGCGGCCGCCGCCCGGCTTGCTCTCGCCGCTGGCGTCGTTGTGCACGTTGGCCTGTTCGGTGCGGTTGTCGTAGGAGATGAACGGACCGTTCACCTCGCTCGTCATGCGCTTGCCTTCGAGCTGCTTGACGACGGCGCTCGAATACAGCCTGACCACCTCGGTGCGCTCGTCGTATTCGATGCGCTGGGCCTGGCCCTCGGTCCACAGGTCGGGACCGCCGTCGCGCTTCTGGCGGAAGCTCGCGACCTTGCCCGGCGCCGCCGTCAGCGTCAGCAGCATGTAGCCTTCCGGCGTTTCCTTCATGACGGCCTTGTCCGACTTGATCAGCAGCGTGCCGCGCGTCAGCACGACGTTGCCGGTCAGGGTGCGGGTCTGGGTGACCTCGTCGAGGTGGCCGTTGTCGAAGTCGACCTGGGCCTGCTTGAGGGAATCTGCCCGCTCCGCCGAAGCGGTCAGGGTTGCCAGCGCAAGCGCGGCCACAGCGAATATTTTTTTCATTGGATGCGTGTCCTTTCAGTTGTCCTGTCGGCGCGTCCTCAACGCGCCGTGCGCGGCGGCGAGACGATCCTGCCGCGTCCGCCCACCTGCAGCTGCATCGTGGCGTTGTTGGCGACCATGCCGACACCCGTCACCACCGAACCGCCCAGCCGCATCTCGATCGGCTTGTCGGTCCTGGAGATTTCCTCGTCCGGCAGCACCGTCAGCGCCTCGGTGCGGATGCGCAGCGGCTGCGTGGTCTTGCTGCCCGGGCGCGAGATGTCGACGTTGCCGCTCAGGTCGATCTGGTTCTGGTCCTGGTTGACGTGGGCGGTGTCGGCCGTCATGGTCATGTTCGGATGTTCGGTGCTCATGTTCTGCACCACCGGCTTCTCGATGTCGGAGGTGTTGTCGGCCGGGCGGTGGGTCAGGCGCTCGCCCGAGATCACGTAGCGCGGCTGGCCGGTTTCCGACATGCGCACGAAGCTGAAGTTGTCGATGATGTAGTCCGGATCGTTGCCGACGTTGACGTTCGGTCCCTGGGCGTCGCCACGCATCACCTGCACCAGCCAGAAGCTGCCGAAGGCGAAGAATACCGCCGCCAGCATCAGGGCCAGCAGGCGCCAGCGGTGCGCGGTACGCTTGTTGACGTAGGTGGTGGTCGCCATGGCTTGCGAGGGATTATCCAAAATACGGTGCCAATGCCTGTTCGTAGCTGCCCTGGGCGCGCATCACCATGTCGCAGACTTCGCGCACGGCGCCGCGGCCGCCCGCGTTCTTCGTCACGTAGTGGGCGCGGTGCTGCACTTCCGGATGGCCGCTCGGCACCGTGACGGCAAAGCCGACGCGGGTGAGCAGAGGCAGGTCGATCACGTCGTCGCCGATGTAGCCGCACTGCTCCGCCGTCACGCCGGTCTTTTCCAGCAGCTCGGCAAAGGCGATGCGCTTGTCGTGCTGGCCCTGGAACACGTGGGTGATCCCGAGGTCGGCCGCGCGCTTGATGACGATCGGCGAGGTTCGCGCGCTGATGATCGCGGTCTGCACGCCGGTGCGATTGAGCAGCTGGATGCCGAGGCCGTCCAGCACGAAGAAGGTCTTGGTGATCTCGCCGTTCGCGTCATAGGTCAGGCTGCCGTCGGTCAGCACGCCGTCGACGTCGAAGATCATGACTTTTACGCGCGCCGCGCGCTGTACGTGTTCGAGCGGGGTCACCATCAGATCACCTTGGCGCGGGTCAGGTCGTGGATATGCAGGGCGCCGACCAATACATCGTCCTGATCGGTCACCAGCATCTGGTTGATGCGGAATTCTTCCATCACGGCCACGGCGTCGACCGCCAGCTGTTCCGGATGGACGCGGCGCGGATTCGCGTGCATGACGTCCTGGATCGTCAGCTTGCTGAAATCGTGGGTCTTCTCGAACAGGCGGCGCAGGTCGCCGTCGGTGAAGACGCCGACCGGACGGCCGGCATCGTCGACGATGGCGGTCATGCCCATGCCCTTCTGCGAGATTTCCAGCAGCGCCTCGGTCAGCGGCGCATCCGGCTTCACCTGCGGGATGGCGTCGCCGCTGCGCATCACGTCGCGCACGTGGGTCAGCAGCTTGCGGCCCAGGGCGCCGCCCGGGTGCGACAGCGCGAAATCTTCCGACTTGAAGCCGCGCAGTTCCAGCAGCGCGACGGCCAGCGCGTCGCCCAATGCCAGGGTGACGGTGGTGGACGCGGTCGGCGCCAGGTTCAACGGGCAGGCTTCCTTCTCGACCGAAACGTCGAGGTGGACATCCGACACCTGCGCCAGGCGAGACGAAGGCTTGCCGGTCATGGCGATCACGGGCACGCCCATGCGCTTGACGGCCGGAATCACAACCGCCAGCTCGGCGCTTTCGCCGGAATACGAGATCGCGATCAGCACGTCCTGCGGGGTAACCATGCCGAGGTCGCCGTGCGCGGCTTCGGCCGGGTGCAGGAACAGGGCCGGGGTGCCGGTCGAAGCCAGCGTGGCGGCGATCTTGCGCCCGATGTGACCCGATTTGCCGATGCCCGAGACAACCACGCGGCCCTTGCACGCCAGCATCAGCGCGACCGCGCGCGGCAGGCTGTCGTCCTGGCCGAGGCGCGCCGTCAGCTTGCGGATCGCTTCGCCTTCGATGTCCAGGGTCTCACGGGCCAGCTCCAGAGCACGCTTCGCCTGGGTCTCGTCAAAACTTGTCAGCATTATTTTTTCATCGGTTACACTCATGGTGGAAGTATAGCCGAATTGAGAAAGCAAAAAACTTGCCAGATGTAACCGAGCGCATATATTTACAGGACATGAAGCCCGCCCCGCATGACATCAGGCCTTGAATTAACTCTTTTATTGCTGGGCAGCGCCGTCCTCGGCGTGGTCGCTTTCCGGATGCTGCACCTGCCCCCGATGCTGGGTTACCTGGCCGTCGGCGTGCTGATCGGGCCGCACTCCCTGAACCTGGCCGACAACGGCCCCACCACCCACGCGCTGGCTGAATTCGGCGTGGTGTTCCTGATGTTCTCGATCGGCCTCGAATTCTCGCTGGCCCAGCTCAGGGCGATGCGGCGCATCGTGTTCGGCCTCGGCCTGGCCCAGGTCACGCTCACCATCCTCATCACCATGCTGGTCGCCTTCGTCAGCCCGCGCCTGCCGGCGCCGCTGAACGTCGGCTGGCAGGCCGCGCTGGCGCTGGGCGGCGCGCTGGCGATGTCCTCGACCGCGATCGTCTCCAAGATGCTGACCGAACGCCTGGAGCTCGAGAGCGAACACGGACGCCGCATCATCGGCATCCTGCTGTTCCAGGATCTGGCCGTGGTGCCGCTGCTGATCCTGATTCCTTCGCTGGCGCGGCCGGCCGAAGAACTGGCGATGAACCTGGGCTGGGCCGCGGTCAAGGCCGCCGGCGTGCTGGCGCTGCTGCTGTTCTTCGGCCAGAAGTGGATGCGCAGGTGGTTCACCGTGGTCGCCAAGCGCCGCTCGCAGGAGCTGTTCATGCTGAACCTGCTGCTGGTGACGCTGGGCGCGGCCTGGATCACGGAGCGCGCCGGCCTGTCGATGGCGCTGGGCGCTTTCGTGGCCGGCATGCTGATCTCCGAGACTCAGTACAAGCACCAGGTGGAAGAGGACATCAAACCCTTCCGCGACGTGCTGCTCGGCCTGTTCTTCATCAGCATCGGCATGCTGCTCAACCTGGAGCTGGTGGTGGCCAACTGGTGGCTGGTGCTGGCGCTGCTGGTGCTGCCGGTGCTGCTGAAGTTCGCCCTGATCGCGGCGCTGGCCAAGGCCTTCGGCTCGTCGGATGGCGTGGCGATGCGCACCGGCCTGGCGCTGGCCCAGGCCGGCGAGTTCGGTTTCGTGCTGCTGAACCTGGCCTCGGGCTCGAAGCTGATCGACCCTTTCCTGATCCAGCTGGTGCTGGCCTCGATGGTGCTGTCGATGCTGGTCGCGCCTTTCGTCATCGCCAACATGGACCGGATCGCGATGAAGGTCGCCTCCAACGAATGGATGCTGCAGTCGCTGCAGCTGACCCAGATCGCGAGCCGCACGATGGCGGCGCAGAAGCACGTGATCATCGCCGGTTTCGGCCGCAGCGGGCAAAGCCTGGCCACCCTGCTGTCGGAAGAAAAACTGCCCTGGTATGCGCTCGACCTCGACCCCGAGCGGGTCCAGGAAGCGCGCGCGGCCGGCGCCAACGTCTCCTACGGGGACTGCTCGCGCCGGGAAGCGCTGATCGCAGCGGGCATCAACCGCGCCAGCGCGCTGGTGATCACCTTTGCCGACACCCGCCTGGCGATCAAGGTGCTGCACCTGGTGCACGAGCTGGCGCCCAAGCTGCCGGTGATCGTGCGCGCCCACGACGACACCGAGCTCGACATCCTCAAACGCGCCGGCGCGACCGAGGTGGTGCCGGAAGCGCTGGAATCGAGCCTGATGCTGGCCTCGCACGCGCTGGTGGTGATGGGCGTGCCGCTGCGCCGCGTGGTGCACCGCGTGCAGGCGGCGCGCGACGAACGCTACGCCTCGCTGCGCGGCTTTTTCCACGGCGCCGGCGACGTCCGCGAAGACCCGGAGCACAGTTACGTGCGCCTGCATTCGGTGGTGCTGGCCGACGATGCCGGCGCGGTGGGACGCTGCATCGGCGATCTGGGGCTGGATGAAGTGGGCGCCGAAGTGACGGCGGTCCGGCGCGGCAACCAGCGCATCGAGCCGGACGAGGATACCGAGCTGCGCGTGGGCGACGTGGTGGTGCTGCGCGGGACCGGGATGGCGGTGAGCCGGGCCGAGGGACGCTTATTGCGTTGATGTGCGAACCTGATGCGTGGGCACGGGGTGCCCACCCTACGTCACGCTGTAGGGTGGGCTCCCCGAGCCCACGCGTTACGCGGCAATAACCCGGTTCCTGCCCTGCTGCTTGGCCTCGTACAAGGCCTGGTCGGCCTGCGCAATCAACTCCTGGGCCACGGTCTCGATCGCGTGCTCGCGCTCGAAGTCTGTCAGCGTCGCCACGCCGATCGACACCGTCACCGGCAGCGCCTCCCCGTCCTGCAGCAGGAAAGGCTGGTCGGCCACGCTGGCGCGGATGCGGTGCGCCACCATGCTGGCGCTTTCCAGGTCGGCGTCGATCAGCAGCACCACGAATTCCTCGCCGCCGAAGCGGCCCAGCGCATCCGACATGCGCAGTTCGGCCTTGATGCGCGAGGCCACTTCGCGCAGCACGTCGTCGCCGGCCTGGTGGCCGAACCTGTCGTTGACAAGCTTGAAGTAGTCGACGTCGATGTAGATGCAGGAGACGCGGTAGGACTGGCGCCGCGCACGGGCGATCTCTTCCAGCAGGCGGCGGTCGATGTAGCGGCGGTTGTAGACGCCGGTCAGCGCATCGGTCAGGCCGATGTACTTCAGCATCTCGTTGCTGATCACGTTCTCGAGGCAGATCGCGATGATCGATCCCATGTGCTCGACAAAGTCCGTGCCCAGCAGCGGCGTGAAGCGGCTCGGGTCGCGGCTGCCCAGGTTCAGGCTGCCGATCAGGCGGCGGTTGCGCAGCAGCGGCACCAGCGCCACGCTGGCCAGGCCGGCGGGCGGCAGTGGAAAGGCCGAGGCATGGCTGACCGGGTGGTAAGGCAGCAGTTTCGGCCGCGGCGTGCGGCCCGCTGCCAGCTCGAAGCCCAGTGCCTCAGGGTGTTCATGGAATTGCAGGTTGGGTAAAGCGTCGAAGTCCACGCCCAGCTTGTGCATCACCGTGAAGATGTCGGAGCCGGTGTCGACCAGGGACAGGGTCACGATGTCGAGGCTGGAGACGATCGGCAGCTGGCGGAAGATGGTGGCGACCAGTTCCTGGAAGGTGCCCGCGCCCACGACGTCGAGATCGAAGGCCTGGTGGCGCATCATGATCGCGTGGTTGCTCTCGGCCTGGTCGATCAGGCTGGCGAGCTGCCTGCGCAGCGCGGCATTCTCGGCCATCAGTTCGCGCACACTGGCGCCCTGCTGCTCGTGCATGGACATTCCTTTCAGCAATTAGCCCCCACATTACGCCAACTCGGCCGCAATGCAAATCGAAACTGTAACGGAACGTTGTCAGAACGCGAGTTCGGCTGCCAGTTCCTGGCCCACGCGCAGCCGGCTGCCGGCGCCGGCCGAGACGATGCAGTTCATGCCCAGGCAGACGGCACCGTCCATCTTCGGGTTGGCGCGGTAGGTCTGCAGGATGTCGAGCGGATCCGGACCGGGTATGCCGGTGGCTTGGTCGATCGCCGGAATCGGGCAGCGCGCGCAGGGTTTGACGGGACGGATCTCGGCCGCGCCGGTACTGAGGAAGGCGATGTAGTCCTCCTCGAAGGCTTCGAGCCCGTCCACCACCAGGTTCGGGCGGAAACGGTCCATCGGCAGAGGCTCGCGCCCGGCCGCGCGCAGGCGGCCGTTCAGGTCGTCGAGCGAGGACTGGCCGATCAGCAGCAGCGGATAGCCGTCGGCGAAGCGCGTCTGCGAAGGCACGCCGCCGGTCCACTTGACGCTGGTCGGACGCACGACGTCATGGTGGAAGCGCACCAGGCGTACGCGTTCGCGGGTGTCGAGCGCTTCGGTGAACCAGTTGCCGGCGACGTCGCCGCAGTCGGCCGCGTTCACCGAGTCGTCCCAGATCTGGACGTAGCGGGTGGGCGCCGCTGCATCCCAGGCCAGCGGCAGCAGCAGGTCGCCCATGCCCGGACAGCTGACGCGCAGGTTGCCGCCCTCGGGGAGAGGGCGGATGAGGGCCATGCGCGGGAACTCGCGCTGGGTCAGGAACTGGCCGGCTTCCGTGACCAGCATCCATTCGCGGTCATGCACGCCGTAGGCGGCCAGGCCGGTTTCGAGCAGCGTGGCTTCGCGCACGGCGATGCCGCCGCAGGATTTGATCGGATAGAGCAGCAAATGAGACAGGGTGGGCATTGCGATACGTGATCCAGCTTCGGACCGCATAGTATCGCACCAAAAACCCGCTCCGGATCAGGACTTTTGCTGGAAGGCGGACGCCAGGGCGGACTGGTCGAAGCCGGGCGCATCGCTGCCGCCGACGGCATAGCGGTACAGCACGGCCGAATAGATCCCGCTCAGTGTCGCATGCATCAGCACGCAACCGAGGGCGGCCAGCACCACGGCGATGGCCAGCAGCAGATACAGCACCGGCGCCGCGCCCGTCGTGGCGATCAGGAGTGTCAGTCCGACGCCGCCCGCGATCAGGAGGAAGTAGAGCAGACTGAAGGCGACGTTCAGACCGACCTGGCCGGCCACGTTCTCGCCCCAGGTGCGCTTGAGCAGGGCCGTGCTCTCGGAGATGGCGCCGGTGGCGCCGTGAGCGCCGGTCGCGATCACCGGCACGACCAGGAAAGTGGCGACGGCCCAGCCGGCGCCGAGCAGGCCGGCGATGAAGCGGCCGATGAAGCCGACCCGCTCCTGGATCGCGCGCAGGATCACGCCGACGGTGGCGGCAATCACCGCGTAGCCGAGGATGGTGTCGATGCGGCCGTTGGCGATGCGCAGGCCGTCTCCCAGCGTCGGGCTGCCGCCGTCGAGCCGGATCATGACCGCGCCGACCAGCGCCGTGTTGAAGTAGAAGATGACAAAGTACTGGACCACGTAGAACAGGAAGGCCGCGGAGTAGGCGCCGCCCTCGCCGATGCCGTCGATCGAGGCCAGGCCGAACAGCGGCAGCGCGAAGGCGGCCAACACCAGCAGCATCGCCACCGCGGAGATGACGGGGAACAGCAGCAGGTGCTTGTCCTGCCTGAGCACCTGGGCGCTGGCGCCGACGAGGACGAAACTGCGTTTGAGACGGTCGAACATGGGGTTCTCCTTGGGATGGTCAGCGGGCGGCGCCGTTGCGCCAGGTCTCGAGCGCCGCGTGGAGTGCGGCAGCCTCGCGCAGGGCTGCATCGATTTTCTGATCCGGGATGCGCGGGACATTCTGGGGATCCTTGAGCATGCGCTCGAACTCGTCGTCGAGCACGCTGGCGCGCCACAGCAGGTGGCCAGGCGCATGCTGGGCGGCGAGCGCCTGACGGTCGAGGTCGCCCTGCGCCTTCATGCGCTGCAAGCCGTAGATCAGGCGCCCGATACGCTCGTAATCCTGCCGGGCCGGCGTGGCGGACAGCGCCGATTTCACGTAGGCCAGCCATTGATCGTCGGGATCGGGATGGCCGTCGACCATGTCGATCTTCTCGAAGCTGCGCCAGGTAGGTGTGGCGCCGAGGAACACCAGGTAGCTGTTGCCGACCACAAAACTGGGGTGAATGGCGCAGTCCGGCCCGTTCATCGGACGTCCACCGTTGCGGGCCCAGAAAGCAAAGTCCTGGTGCCGGTCGTAGCTGGTGTCGGGCTCATTGCTTAAGGCGGCGCGGCCCAGCACCGTGAACACCTTGCGTGGCAGCCCGCGCAGCTGGTCGAGTACGAGGAAGCTGTATTCGACCGTCTCGCCGCCCAGCGGCGTGGCGCCGATGACCTGCCCGACCATCACATCGGCGGGCTGACGGACCTGGTCTTCGACGGCGATGCGTTGGGCCGGCGGGGCCACGCGGCAGGCCTGGGAGACGCCGGCGCCGAGGGCCAGCAGCGCGAACACGAGACTATGTAGCTTGATCGATCTTTTCATGGCGGATCAGCTTATCAGCTCCCGGGTTTTCAAAATACGCGCATTGTCACGGGTTTTCCGCCCGATTGCCATTGTTCCCAATCCGACGTACACTCCCGCCGTCGCCTCGCTTCGAAAATGCGTGAGACGACGACAACGCTAGGGGTCCTGCACCGATCGAAAAATCGGCCGCGGGTGAGAAATACCCTCCGAACCTGATCTGGATAATGCCAGCGAAGGGAAGCTACAGAGACCGCGCATGCCTGCATGCGTCAACATCTTTGCACTCCTCAAGCTGGATCGCCGATCTTCAGCTGCCACAAAGGAGTGCAATTGAACGCCGATCCGAAATTCCTGTCCGCCAGCGCCACGGTCGATGCCGCGGCCGTGACGCCCCTCCCCAATTCGCGCAAGGTCCATGTGGCCGGCTCGCGCCCCGACCTCCGGGTGCCGATGCGCGAGATCCACCAGTCGCCGACGCCGGCATCCTTCGGCTTTGAAGCGAACCCGCCGGTCTGGGTCTACGACACCTCCGGACCCTACACCGACCCCGACATCCGCATCGACATCCGCGCCGGCCTGCCCTGCCCGCGCTCCGCCTGGATCCGCGAACGCGGCGACACCATCGAACTGGCCGGTCCTTCCTCGCGCTATGGCCAGGAACGCCTTAAGGATCCACGGCTGGCCGAACTGCGCTTCGACCTGCAGCGCAAGCCGCGTCGCGCCGCCGGCGGTCGTAACGTCACCCAGATGCATTACGCGCGCCAGGGGATCGTCACACCCGAGATGGAGTTCGTCGCCATCCGCGAAAACCTGCGGCGGCAGGAATACCTGCGCAATCTGGAAGCCGCCGGCCCGACCGGCAAACGCATGGCGGCGCTGCTGGGCCGCCAGCATGCCGGCCAGTCCTTTGGCGCCGCCATCCCCCTTGAAATCACGCCCGAATTCGTGCGCGACGAGATCGCCCGCGGCCGCGCCATCCTGCCGGCCAACATCAACCACCCGGAATCCGAGCCGATGATCATCGGCCGCAACTTCCTCGTGAAGATCAACGCCAACATCGGCAACTCGGCGGTCACCTCGTCGATCGGCGAGGAAGTCGAGAAGATGACCTGGGCCATCCGCTGGGGCGGCGACACGGTCATGGACCTCTCGACCGGCAAGCATATCCACGAGACGCGCGAATGGATCATCCGGAACAGCCCGGTCCCGATCGGCACCGTGCCGCTCTACCAGGCACTGGAGAAGGTCAACGGCAAGGCCGAGGAACTGAGCTGGGAGATTTACCGCGACACCCTGATCGAACAGGCCGAGCAAGGCGTCGACTACTTCACGATCCACGCCGGCGTGCGCCTGCCCTTCATTCCGATGACGGCAAACCGCCTGACCGGCATCGTCTCGCGCGGCGGCTCGATCATGGCCAAGTGGTGCCTGGCCCACCACAAGGAATCCTTCCTCTACACGCGTTTCGAAGAGATCTGCGAGATCATGAAGGCCTACGACGTCGCCTTCAGTCTCGGTGACGGCCTGCGCCCCGGCTCGATCTACGACGCCAACGACGAAGCCCAGCTGGCCGAGCTGCGCACCCTCGGTGAACTCACGCAGATCGCATGGCAGCACGACGTCCAGACCATGATCGAAGGCCCGGGCCACGTGCCGCTGCAGCTGATCAAGGAGAACATGGATCTGCAGCTCGAGCAGTGCCACGAAGCGCCCTTCTACACCCTGGGCCCGCTCACCACCGACATCGCGCCGGGCTACGACCACATTACCTCCGGCATCGGCGCCGCCAACATCGGCTGGTACGGCACCGCCATGCTGTGCTACGTGACGCCGAAGGAGCACCTGGGCCTGCCCGACAAGGATGACGTCAAGGACGGCATCATCACCTACAAGATCGCGGCCCACGCGGCCGACCTGGCGAAGGGCCATCCGGGCGCCCAGATCCGCGACAACGCGCTGTCCAAGGCGCGCTTCGAATTCCGCTGGGAAGACCAGTTCAACCTCGGCCTCGATCCGGACAAGGCGCGCGAATTCCACGACGAGACCCTGCCCAAGGAGTCAAGCAAGGTCGCCCATTTCTGCTCGATGTGCGGGCCGCATTTCTGCTCGATGAAGATCACCCAGGAAGTGCGTGAGTACGCGGCCGGCGGCATGCAGGAGAAGGCGGTCGAATTCGTGCGCAAGGGCGCCGAGCTCTATCAGAAGGCATGAGCATGCTGGAGATCGAACTGAACGGCGCGCCGTATATGCTGCCCGGCGCCGCCAGCCTGCATGCGCTGGTGGAGACGCTGGGCCTGTCCGGCCAGGCCGTGGCGCTGGCCGTGAACCGCCGCGTGGTGCCGCGCGAGCACTGGCGCACCACCCTGCTGCGCCCGCAGGACCGCGTGGACGTGGTGCGCGCCATCGGCGGCGGTTGAACTGATACGAAATCGGAGAACGCATGAACGACATGAAGGTTTTGAAGGACAGTCCGCTGGTCATCGCGGGCAAAGCGTACCGCTCGCGCCTGCTGGTCGGCAGCGGCAAATACCAGGACCTGGCGCAGACCGCTGCCGCCACCGAAGCTGCGGGCGCGGAGATCGTCACCGTGGCGATCCGCCGCGTGAACATGGGCCAGGACCCGCATGCGCCCAACCTGCTGGACGCACTGCCGCCCTCGCGCTACACCATCCTGCCGAATACCGCCGGCTGCTACACGGCGCGCGATGCGGTCTATACGCTGCAGCTGGCGCGCGAACTGCTGAATGGCCACAAGCTGGTGAAACTCGAGGTGCTGGGCGACGAAAAGACCCTGTTCCCCAACATGCCCGAAACCCTGCGCGCCGCCGAGGAACTGGTGCGCGACGGCTTCGACGTGATGGTCTACTGCAGCGACGATCCGATCCAGGCGCGGATGCTCGAGGACATCGGCGTGGCCGCGGTGATGCCGCTAGCCTCGCTGATCGGCTCCGGCATGGGCATCCTGAATCCGTGGAACCTGTCGCTGATCATCGAGCAGGCCAAGGTGCCGGTGCTGGTCGATGCCGGCGTCGGCACCGCGTCGGATGCCGCCGTGGCGATGGAGCTGGGCTGCGACGGCGTGCTGATGAACAGCGCCATCGCCCTGGCCCGCGATCCGGTGCGTATGGCGGGGGCGATGCGCCTGGCGGTGGAAGCCGGGCGCGAAGCCTGGCTGGCGGGACGGATGCCGCGGCGCTTCGCGGCCTCACCCTCATCGCCGATGGCGGGACGGCTCCATGAAAGCCAATGACATGCGCCCCTGCGTGCTGGTGTTTTCCGGTCTCGATCCGTCCGGCGGGGCCGGCATCCAGGCCGACATCGAAGCGATTGCGGCCCAGGGCGCGCATGCGCTGCCCATCGTGACGGCGCTGACCGTGCAAGACAACGACAGGGTGCATGAAGTGGCGCCGGTCGATGCTGGCCTGCTCGTGCGCCAGGCCGCGCTGCTGGTCGAGAGCATGCCGGTCCGCGCCGTCAAGCTGGGCATCCCCGGCGATCTGGCAAACGCCGAGGCGATCGCCGGCATCGTCCTGCTGCTGCGCGCGCGCCAGCCTGCCCTGCCGGTGGTGCTGGACCCGGTGCTCGCCAGCGGCCATGGCGATCCGCTCGCGCGCGGCGATGCGCTGGCGGCGCTGTCGCCGCTGCTGGCGCTGGCGACGGTGGTCACGCCGAATCTGCCGGAAGCGGCGGCGTTGGGTCATGTCGACGTGCCGCACATGCTGGTCACTGGCGGCCATGGCGGCGGTGACGAAGTGGTCAACCGCTGGCACAGCCGCGAAAGCGTGCGCGAATGGCGCTGGCCGCGTCTGCCCGGCGCGTTCCACGGCAGCGGCTGCACCCTGGCGTCCAGCCTGGCCGCGCGCCTGGCCCTGGGCGACACGATGGCGCAGGCGCTCGAACGCGCCCAGCGCTCCTGCAACCAGGCGCTGGCGGATTCGTATGCCATCGCCGACGGCCAGCGGATTCCGCGCCGGATCGAACATCGAGGAGCGTAATGATGAGAGGACTTTATCTGGTGACGCCGGACTGGGAAGACACGGACCGGCTATTGGCGACAACCGGGCAGGCGCTGGAAGCCGGCGCGGTGCTGGTCCAGTACCGCAACAAGACGGCGTCTACGGCTCTGCGGCACGAACAGGCGGCTGCGCTGCTGGCGCTGTGCCGGCGTCATGGCCGGCCGCTGATCATCAACGACCACGTCGAGCTGTGCCTGCAGCTGGATGCGGACGGCGTGCACGTCGGCGGCCTTGACGCGCCCGTGGCGGCGGTGCGCTCGGCGCTCGGGCCTTCGAAGATTATCGGCGCCTCCTGCTACGGCCAGTTCGCGCTGGCACAAAACGCGCAGGATGCGGGGGCGAGCTATGTGGCCTTCGGCGGCTTCTATCCGTCGAAGGTGAAGGTCTACGAGGTGAGCACGCCGCTGCATATCGTCGCGCAGACGAAGGCGCAGCTGCGGGTGCCGGTGGTGGTGATTGGCGGGATGACGGCGGTGAATGCGCGGCCGCTGGTGGAGCTGGGAGCGGATTTGGTGGCGGCGATTAGTAGTGTGTATGCGGCGCCGGAGCCGCTCGAGGCTGCGCGGGAATTCGTGAATCTGTTCTAAGCGCTAACCTGTAAACGTCATTCCCGCGGAGGCGGGAATCCAAGTTACACGATCTGCCAGCAAACTTGGGTCCCCGCCTGCGCGGGGACGACGTATCAGCTCTTCGCCAACTTAAACTGCGTCAGCTCCCCCGTCAGATACCCCACCGCCGCCCCAAACTTGTCCTTGTAATTCGCCTTGATCAGCGGATCCAAGGTGGTCTTCACGCCCGCGTGAATGCCGCCCCAGTCGCCCGCGTGCTGGAAGTTGCTCATGATGTAGGTCCAGCCATTGATGTCGTCGACCGCGTGCAGGCCGGTCGATTCGCCGCCGGCCGGCACCGACAGCAGGCGCGAGAGCTGCTTGGTGTCGACGTTGTAAGCCCACAGGAAGTTGTTGACGTGCTGGCTGCTGTCCTCGCCGATGAACAGGGTGCGCATCTTTTCCGAGAACTTCAGGTTGTCCGGGTTGCCCACCTTGTTCGGGTTGGCGGTATTGCCCAGCGCGTCGGCAGTGATGTCCTCGCCCACCAGCAGCGCCTTGGTATCGGCAGGCATCCACTCGCTGTTGATCGCATTGCCGGCGGTGTCCTTCTGGCCGCCCTTCAGGGTCAGCATCATCACCGCGCCGGCGTTGACCGCCTTCGGAATCGAGATGCCGTTGCCCGGCACGTTCAGCGCGTTCCCGGCCACCATCGAGCTCTGGCAGTTCTGCAGGGCCGAGTAGGCGATCTTGTCCTTCAGGTTGACGGTCGTGCCTTCCATCTTGGTGAAGCCCATCGAGGCGCCGACCAGCGCGGCGTAGCGGTGGGTCTCGAGGAAGGCGGCCGCCTTCTCCATGCCCGGCTTGAGCTTGAGCCATTCGGTGCGGCCATTGGCGGCCACCTTCGTGTAGCTGGCGTCCTGCGGATCGCTGCTCTTGACGTCCATGATGTCGGTGGCCTTGATCGAGGCGGCCAGCGAGCGGATCTCGTCGCTGGTGGCGGAACCGAGCTTGATCCAGCTGAGCGGCGCCGCGGCGGCGGCCGGGTCCAGCGAGAAGCCGGCGCCGACCTTGGCCACGTACAGGGTGCCGCTCGACAGGTCCTTCTCCTTGTCGGCCACGAACGCGAAATAGCCGCTGTTGGTGGCGTCGTCGCCCATGATCACGGTGCGGTTGTCGCCCAGGACCTGCACCAGCTCGTGCGAGATGCGGCCCATGCAGTAGTGCTTCTTGATGCTGGCCGTGCCGTCCGGGTTGACGGTGATCTCCGGCAGGTGGCCGTAGTTGTACGGATTGGCCCTGGTCTCGTCGCCGTACAGGTTCTTGCTGAAGGCCTTGAACTGGGCTTCGCCGGCGGCGGTGAAGGCGTTCGGTTCGTACTCCTCGCTCGACAGATGGGTGCCCCAGGGCGACAGGCTGGCGCCGCAGGTGATCCACAGGCCGTTCGCGCTGGAGGTGTCGACGTTGTGGTACTTCACAAGACTCAGCTTACCGGTGCTCGGGTCCTGGTCCAGGGTCAGCACGGCGATCGGCGACGGCAGCTTGCCGTACATGTCGGTGGTGCCGTCCTGGGCCCAGGTCGTGTATTCGAACTGGACCACGGCGAACACGGTGCTGCCCTTCACGCCCGCCACTTTCGCATTCGGCACGGTCAGCAGCGAAGTGCCGTCCGGCGAATCCGAGAAGAACTGGCGCTCCTTGCCGGCCACGGTGGTGTCCATGATCGGTTTGTTGTTGATGTCGTAGTAGCCGCCGGCCAGGATGGTGCCGCCGCTGCCGTTCGGGACCAGGTCGCCGGTGATGAAGAAGGGTTTGTAGGACAGCTTGAAATCGAGCTTGCTGCTGTCGCTGAAATTGACCGTCATCGTCGATGCGACCGAGGTCGTGGCCATGGCTGCGGCGTCCGCCAGGGTCGGCGCGTTCATCGAGCCGAAGGACACGCTGGACAGGGTCACGGCCGGCGGCGTGGTCGTCACGGGGGTGCCCGGCGCGGTGCTCACCGGGCTGTCGTCACCGCCGCCGCAGCCGGCAAGCATGGCGCCCACGGTGCCGGCGCCGATCGGCAGCATCGGGGTCGCGCCCAGCAGGCGAATCAGGCGGCGGCGGGACAGGTCGGTATTCGCATTCATACGTCAGCACTCCAGATCAGGTCAGTGGGGCCGCACCGGGTGCGCGGCGATCGCTGGGCAGAATAGTGGAGACGTATGTCAGGAGCGTGACAGAAATTTAACGGTTTTGTGACAGAGTCACGCGGATTGCGTGAGCGCTTGCTATTCGTCAATCGACGTCAGCCTTCTTTGCCAACGACTAGCAGCTAGTGCAGATGCCCGCCTCGAACGGTATCTGCAGCCACGCTGCTGATGAACTGCTATCGAAGACGTGGGCAAATGCGCTCACCGTCTTCTTCCTGCCCCGAGCCGTGCTGCTGACCGTGCTCGTGCCTGACAGGCGTCACTTTCCCGCCTACCGCCGAATGCATTCCGGCGGCAGTGTCCGACGTTGCCGCCAGATTCGCCTCGGGTAGCGCCGATTGCGCCGCTAGGGCGCCGGTGGCGAGCCGTTGCAGGTTGACCGCGGCGTTCAGGTCGCGATCATGGGTCGTACCGCAGCCGGCGCAAGTCCATGTCCGCTCATCCAAAGTGAGTTCCCCGTTTTTGGTCCGGCATGTGGAACACAGCTTGCTGGATGGGTACCAGCGGTTGGCGAGCACGATCCTGGTGCCAAAACGTAGCGCCTTGTATAGCAGCTGGCGCCGGATCTCGAAGAAGCCAACATCCGCAATCGCGCGGGCCAGCCGGGCATTGGCTAACATCCCCTTCACGTTTAGGTCCTCGATCCCTACCGCTTGGTTTTCGCGGCAGAGCCGGGTCGTGAGCTTGTGCGTAAAATCCCGGCGGACCCGGGCAACCCTGGCGTGCAAGCGTGCTAGAGCCTTCGCTCCTTTGGTGCGGTTCTTTGATACCGGCAGCCGTGTACCCTTCGGGACTCGGCCCCTGATGCCGATCATTGCCTTGGCGCGTTCGAGCTTGCGCGATAGCCGATGCGATCGGATGCGCAAGCGCCGCAGCGCGCCTCGCAGTGGCTTTGGTGCTGCAATCTTCTCGCCGCTGGAGAGAGTCGCGGCGCTGCTTATGCCTAGATCGACCCCGGTGATACGATCCGCAGTGCGATGCCGGATAATGGCCTTCTCCAACACCTCGACTTGCACTGACAAGAACCAGTGGTCCGCTTCTCGCGACACGCTCGCGCCGAGAATCTTGCCAGGCCAACGCAATGCTTCGCGCAGCGCCACACGGCCGACTTTGGGCAGCACAGCGGTACATCCCTCAAGCTTGAACTTATCATTTGCCAAGTAAAAACTATCGGTGCAGCGTCCCTTCTTTTTGAAGCACGGCGGGTACGCCCTTTCACCTGCGCGACGTCTTTCGAAGTAGCGGCCCCAGGCCCTGGCGAGATTGGCGAACGGCTGCGCATGGGCGTCGCGATGGATAGTGCGCAGCCAGGGATTGCCATCGGCATCGAGCCAGGCTAGATCGGTGTACTTGATGGCGTTGAACTGCTTTTTTAGCGTCATCGCATTGGGCTTCTGGCCCAGTGCTGCCTGGTTCAGCCATTCGGCGAGCGCCCAGTTCCATACACGGCGTGCCGTGCCAGCCGCGCGTGCAAAGTAATCGCGCTGGGCGGAAGTCGGATCGAGGCGGATGCGATGGGCTAGCAGCATATCGGTAGCGGTCGTGGATAGCATCCGGTTGGACTCGGGTGAGCCTCGGGTAGTTCAATGGTCGTAGCAAGTGCGATGTACTCCGGTTCACATTTGATCATCAGTGTTCACGGTGGTCGTGACTAGGGACTAACTCCTTCGGCGCGCTGCTGCCGAACGCCGGCAAGCGCTACACGGGCCACTTCATGTCGCACATCACCGCGCGTGTAAAACGCTCGGCCTTCCGCGAGCTGGCAGGGCTGGAGCTGGGCGCGCACTACCTGCACGGCCGCGCCGACAACGGCCTGCAGTACCATGTACAGGGCCAGCGCGTTCGCGGCCAGCCACCCCGAGCAGGACGCCGCCACCATCGCTTACGAGGCGCCGGATGCGGCCGTCGCGTCACCGGCCCAGTTGCGCGGCTCGGAAGACTACGTGCTGTTCGTGTGCGCGACCCTGGGCGAAGTCTGCGAACAGAACGACGCCAACTGGATCCGCCTGAACGGCGACGCCGACCCGACCGCCAACATGAGCCTGCAGCTGCAGACCGGCCCGCTGGACGAGCGCCTGAGGGACGTGCTCGACGAAGCGACTTATCAAACCATCGCTGCACTGGCCAGCCGCGGCGTCGGTTCGACACCGGAGATCGAGTACTGGGTCGATGCCGGCCAGTCCGAGGGCTACTGGCAGACGGAGCGGCCCAGCCGCCAGCAGATTCGGCTGCCGATCATCGTGCATGAGGCCTCGCCGCTGTGGATCGGTGCCGATCCTGCCACTTCCGTGGTCGGGCTGGATTACCGTCCGCATGGGGTCAAGAACGTGTACGTGACGGGTGGGGCGCTGTTCCCGACTTTAGGGTCGTGGAATCCGACCTTGATCATGTGCGGGTTGGCGCAGGATCTGGCGGATCGGCTGGGCTGAGTCTTTTGATTGCTCTGTTTGCCGGAAGCAGCGCCCTGCCGCTTCCGGCTCTTCTTTAAACTTGTAAGCATTCGCAACAGAAGCTGCTTGCATATCTGCTTTCAAGTTCTTGCCTACCCCGCGCAACATCTCCCATCTTTGCCAGCTCAGCAATATGCATATCTGACTTTTCAGTCATTTATATGTACACCGGTCACATTTCCTTACTAATCCGACAGTTTTATATAAGAAACAAGCTGCTATCGTTTTTCCCGTCGCGATGCCGGTGCATCGGGGCACAGACAAACCACGACAAAGGAAAAACAATGAAAAAGACGATGTTTGCAGTGCTTGCAGGGGTACTTGCCATGGGGGCGGCACAAGCTCAGACCGTTTCGGCCAATGCCGCCGATGCACCGCATTTTTATGTGGGCGCCGGCATTGGCGCGGTGAAGGATTCGGTGTCGGGCGACCACAAGCGCACTGGCAAGATCTTCGGCGGCTACGCGTTCGATGAGAACTGGGGCGTCGAGCTGGGCTATAGCCATCTGGGTAAAACCGGCTTCTATGTGCCAGGGACCACCGACTACACCGCCGTGCATATCAAGAGCTCGAGTTTCTACGCGGCCGCCAAGTACAAGTATGCGCTCAGCGAGCGGACCTCCGTCTACGGCAAGCTCGGCCTGTCCCATGGCGAGTACAAGTACAGCAGCCCGGCGCCAGGCTGGAACTTCAAGGAGAACAACAACGGTGTATATGCGGCGCTGGGTGTCGAGGCCAAGCTGACTGAGCGGGTGTCCCTGTACATGGAGTACGAGCGCAACGGTAAGTCGGCGCGGAATGGTCCGAAGAACGGGATCTTCGGGGCTGGCGTGAAGTTCGGGTTCTGATCGGGGGACAGACATGAACAAGACAATACTCGCCTTGCTCGCAGCACTGTCCGCCGCCGGCGCGGTTCAGGCCCAGACGACTGCTTCCACCCTGCCCGACACGGCGCCGCATGCCTATATCGGCATCGGCATAGCAAACGCCGAAAACAGGATCGTGGATGCGTGGAAGCCCGATGCCAAGATTTTTGCCGGCTACCAGTTCGACCGGAACCTGGGCGTTGAAGCCGGTTACACACGCTTCGGCCGCGTCGGCTTCCATCTCCCGGGCGACTACGGCGGCATCGATGGCAGTACCCGGGGCAATTCCGCGTATGTCGCAGGCACCTACACCCTCTCCTTGAACGACCGGGTAGCGGCTTACGGCAAGCTGGGCGTGGAGTACAGCCAGCGCAGGTACAACAGCACGGTCGGCGCGCTTGGCGAACACGATACCGGGCTGTACGCCGGCGCGGGTCTGCAGGTCAAGCTGACTGATAAACTTGCCTTCACCGGCGAGTATGAACGCTACGGCAAGAAGAAGACCCTGGGTGCGAAGTCCGATGTGTTCACGCTCGGGCTGAAGTACGGCTTCTGAGCTGCCAACAGGAACAAAAAAGCCCCGGCGCCGGAAGCGCACGGGGCTTTTTTACGGAAGCAGCAGAATCAGACGTTGAACAGGAAGTTCAAAACATCCCCATCCTTCACCACATATTCCTTACCCTCAGCCCGCATCTTGCCCGCTTCCTTCGCACCCGCCTCGCCCTTGTAGGCAATGTAGTCATCGTACGAAATCGTCTGCGCACGAATAAACCCACGCTCGAAGTCAGTGTGGATCACACCAGCCGCTTGCGGCGCCGTATCGCCAACGTGGATGGTCCAGGCGCGCACTTCCTTCACACCAGCAGTGAAGTAAGTCTGCAGACCCAGCAGCTTGTAAGCAGCGCGGATTAGACGATCCAGACCCGGCTCTTCCATGCCCATGTCGCTCAGGAACGCAGCCTTGTCGGCATCGTCCAGGTCGGCAATCTCCGCTTCGATCGCAGCAGAAATCGCCACGATCGGCGCATTCTGCTTGGCGGCGTATTCAGTCAGCTGATCCAGCAGCGGGTTGTCCTTGAAGCCGGTATCGGACACGTTGGCCACGAACATCGCCGGTTTGGCAGTGATCAGGCACAGGGTCTTGATCAGGGCCATTTCGTCGGCGTCGAGGCCGGCGGTGCGCACCGGCTGGCCTTCGTTCAGGTGCGGCATCAGGCGCTCGCACACGGCCACCAGCTTGGCCGCATCCTTGTCGCCCGAGCGGGCTTTCTTGTTTTCGCGGTGGATCGCCTTTTCGACGGCGGTCATGTCGGCCAGCGCCAGTTCGGTCTGGATCACTTCGATGTCGTCCAGCGGGCTGACCTTGCCGGCCACGTGGATCACGTTGTCGTCTTCGAAGCAGCGCACGACGTTGACGATGGCGTCGGTTTCGCGGATGTGGGACAGGAACTGGTTGCCCAGGCCCTCGCCCTTCGACGCGCCCGCCACCAGGCCGGCGATGTCGACGAATTCGACGATGGCGTTGACCATGCGCTCGGGTTTGACGATGTCGGCCAGCGCCTGCATGCGCGGATCCGGCACCTCGACCACGCCGACGTTCGGCTCGATGGTGCAGAACGGGTAGTTTTCAGCCGGGATGCCGGCCTTGGTCAGGGCGTTGAACAGGGTGGACTTGCCGACGTTGGGCAGGCCGACGATGCCGCATTTGAGACTCATAGGAATTCTTTCTAGTTCGATGGACGAGAGGCGTGCAACGCAACCGCCCCAAAACCCCACATTGTAAGCGAGGACAGCACCCTTTGCCCGAAAAAGGGCGCCGAGCCCCGTGCCGATAACAACGCTCGGCACTGTCGGGATTCTTTACATCGCAGCCGCAGCTCATGCTCCAGCTCAGCCATGAAGCCCGTCTTTTCAAGGACTTGCGGAACATGGAACGATAATTGCTTATTGGAACATATCGTTTCTAAAATACAACTATCTGGGGATCTCCATGAAAAAGCTTCTCTCCGTCCTGCTGTTCGGCGCCTGCCTGCTGGCCGCCAACGCCCAGGCTGTCGTCGTGCGCGGCACCGGCACCACTGCTCTCGTCGGCCATGACCTGACCGATCCGGAAAACGATGGCCTGCCGGATTCCGACGTCAACTACAACGCCACCTTCCGCTCGTCCTTCGCCGCCGGTTTCGGCGGCTACGAACTGGCGTTCAATGTGTTCGACAACCGTCTCGGCGGCGGCAACGACAAATGGTGCTGCACGCCCGGCGGCTGGGTCGAGGCACAGTTCGCCAAGCAGTATGTGCTGACCAGCTTTACCGCTGCCTCGGCCAACGACATGCCGGGCCGCGACTCGGACATCTGGCGCATCCTGGGCTCGAACGATGGTATCAACTACACCACCATCTTCGAATACAACAACGACGGCGTCAGCCCATGGGTCAACCGCCTGCAGGTGAACCAGTATTTCGCCGGCACCGACTTTGCCTCGCCGGCGGCCTACAAGATCTTCCGCTACCAGTCGCTGTCGACCGTGAATCCGAACGACGGCCACCAGCTGGGCGAGCTGGAATTCTTCGGCAAGGAAGTGCCGGAGCCGGCCAGCCTGTCGCTGTTCGCCCTCGGCGCCGTGGCCCTCGCCGCACGCCGCCGCAAGCGCGCTTAAGTTAAAGCGTCAAATCGGCCGGATCTGCGTCAGGTCCGGCCTGTCCACGAAGGCTGCGAATTCGTCGCGCAGCCGCTCCCCCTCCTCCATCGCCTGCTTCCACGCCATGATGCGCGCGTCGTGGTTCAAGCCGTAATGCTTGAAGTCGCTGCGATCGATCAACTTCCCGCGCGGCAGCCTGCTCAAAAACTCGGCGCTCGGCGCCACGATCAGCACATTGTCCAGCCAGCCGCGGTTCGGTCCACGCGCCGCACGCCGCCAAGGCAGCGCCTTGTCCAGCCAGCCCGGCACGATGTGCTCGCTGAAGTGCGGATACAACACGATCGATCCGGGCTCCTGCGCAGCCAAACGCGCATACGGCAGCGCCAGGTTGTAATCGATGATGCCGCCATCCCAGTAGTGGCCGGGCGGCGCCCCGGCGATGTCGCGCACCGGCTTCATCAGCATCGGCAAGGTGCCGGACGCCAGCAGGCCGGCCGCCAGGTTCTCGCGGCGCAAGGGAGAAAACTGCGTGGCAAAGCTGTCGAAGGGTTCGCGCAGCCAGGACGCGCTGCTGCGCACGTCGCCGATCACCACACGGTCCATCAGGTGCGCCAGGCGGTCGCGCGAGGCCAGGTTGTGCAGGGCCGCCGCGGCGAAACCCTTCATTTCCGCATACCGGTGGCCGGGCGCCGAAAGCAGTCGCTTGCCGCGCACAGTCAGCAGGTGCAGACGGTGCTGCGGGTGGTTCACGATGTCGTCCTCGTGGCCGCGCACGAATTCCTGCAACAGCCCCTGCACCACCTCGTCGATCTGTTCCTGCGACGGTTTCGTACTGGTATAGCGCTGGCCGCTGTACAGCTCGCCCAGGCGTTCAAAGGCCTTTACTGGATCCTTCTGGCAGGCGGCGGCCATGCGCCAGGCGCCGATCGAGGAGCCGATCAGCGTGCGCTCGCGCGGCGCGGACGGGAACCACTCGCCGAATACCCACTGGTCGAGCGAGCGGAAGATCAGCCCCTTGGGACCGCCGGCGGCGGCGGGAACGACGGCGATGTCCTGCGCGCGCAGGCCGTGAGTACGGATCCGGTCCAGGGCCAGCGGCCCGGCGTGAAAAGTCAGTGCGCTCATCGGGGAATTATCGCATTCCTGAAGTATGCATACCTCATATTTACTTTTGCTTTGTGACAATCAGTGAGTTTTGCCGCGTAGGATATGGCCTACACTGAATTTCCACTCGTCACGGAGGCATCATGGCCACGCAAGCGCTGTTCGATATCGGTAACGTCATTCTGGATCCCACACCCACCTTCGCCCGCCTGAAGGACAAGACGCGCGCCTGGCTTCCGCTGGTGATCCTGATCGTCCTGACTGCCGGGATCATGGTCTGGTGGATCTCGACCCTCGACTTCCCCTGGCTGATCGAGCACACGGTGGCGTCCCAGCCGAAGGCCACGCCCGAAATGCGCGCAGCGATGGAAAAATTCATGACGCCGACCTCGATGCTGTGGAGCTCGATCATCGGCGCCGTCCTCGGCACCCTGGTGGCAATGGCCCTGTCTGCGCTGTACTACCTGGTCGCCGGCAAGATCATGGGCGTGCCGATCGGCTTCGGCAAGTGGTTCGGATTCTCGGTGTGGACCAGCGTGCCGCGCCTGCTGACGGTGCCGCTGTCGGCGCTGCAGATCATGACCTCGAACGGCCGCCTGGCGCCCGAGGACCTGAACATGGCCTCGCTCAACTACCTGATCTTCCACCTGCCGGTCACGCATCCGTGGGCCAGCCTGGTCGGCAGCATGGACCTGACCATGTTCTGGAGTATCGCGCTGGCCGTGCTCGGCCTGAAAGCCTGGACCGGCCGCTCGACCGGCACCTGCGTCATCGTCGCCGTCCTGCCCTACCTGATCGTCTACGGCCTGTGGGCCGCGAAAATCGCCTTCCTGGGATAAGCGCATGCGCAAGAAACTGATCGGTGCGGCCATCGTGGCCGCCTTCTTCATCGTCCCGGTGGCGGTCAAGTTCGGCCACCGCGAGCCGGCCCGCGAAGCCGAACTGGCAGCCGTGCAGAAGCTCGAGATCCACCCGTCGATCCTGGCCACCGGCAACCTGGTGTTCCGCCAGGAGGTGCAATTGTCGGCCGAAGTGATCGGCAAGGTGGCGGCGGTGCAGGTCAAGGAAGGCGACCACGTGACGCGCGGGCAGACGCTGTTGAAGCTCGACCCGACCGTCTATCTGGCCGAGGTGGCGCAGCAGGAAGCCAGCCGCCGCAACGCCGCGATCGCCATCGAGCGCGCCCAGATCAACGTGGCCAACCAGCAGCGCAGCCTGGAACGCACCGGCCAGTTGTACAAGTCGAACTACATCGGCATCTCGCAATACCAGGATGCGACGCACCAGGTCGACGTCGCCAAGGTCGACCTGCGTGCCAGCCGCGAGACGCTGGAACAGGCCAGCGCCCTGCTCTTGCAGGCGCGCGAGCGCCTGGCCAAGACCGAGGTGCGCGCCCCGATCGACGGCACCGTGACCGCGGTGCCGATCAAGATCGGCGAAACGGCGGTCGCCAGCGCCACCGGCATTGCCGGCTCCTCGCTGATGACGATCGCCGACGTCGGCTCGATCATGGCCGAGGTGAACGTCGACGAAGCCGACATCGCGCGCGTGGCGGTGGGCCAGCAGGCCAAGGTGTTCCCTGCCGCCTTCCCCGACCAGCCGGTGACCGGCAAGGTCGAAAGCGTGGCGATGGCGCCGAAGAGCGCGATGCCCGGCGCGCAGAGCCAGGGCCGCAGCTATGTGGTCAAGCTGCGCCTCGACGATCCGAAGCTGGCGCTGCGCTCGGGCATGACCTGCCGCGTCGAGATCGTGGTCGGTTCCAGCGCCGCGAAACCGGCGGTGCCGATCCAGGCGGTGCTGAACGAGGAAGTCGCCGGCATCGGCAAGGACAAGGAGCACGTCAAGAACGCCAGCTACGTATTCGTGGTGCAGGACGGGAAGGCGAAGAAGACGCTGGTGGAACTGGGCCTGTCCGACGACGCCAACCAGGAAGTGACCAAGGGCTTGGCGCCCGGCCAGACGATTGCGGTCGGCCCGGCGCGCCTGCTGCGCGAACTGCGCGATGGCGACGCCGTGAGCGCCAAAAAAACCGACGTCAAGGTCGCCGACGTGAAGGCCGCAGCGCGATGATCCGCCTGCAGGGCATCACCAAGGAATACCGGATGGGCGACCAGACGGTGCACGCGCTGCAGGGCGTCGACCTGCAGATCGAGCGCAACGAGATGGTGGCCTTCATCGGCGCCTCCGGTTCCGGCAAGTCGACCATGATGAATATCGTCGGCTGCCTGGACCGGCCCAGCAGCGGCCAGTACTGGCTCAACGGCCGCGAAGTGGCGACCATGTCCGGCGACGACCTGGCGCGCGTGCGCAACCAGGAGATCGGCTTCATCTTCCAGAGTTTCCACCTGCTGCCGCGCGCCAGCGCGATCGACAACGTGGCCCAGCCGCTGATCTACCGCGGCATGCCGCTGCGCGAGCGCATGGCGCTGGCGACCCAGGCCCTGCAGCGCGTCGGCCTGGGCGAGCGCATGCACCACCGGCCCAACGAGCTGTCCGGCGGCCAGCGCCAGCGGGTCGCGATCGCGCGCGCGCTGGTCGGCAAACCATCGATCCTGCTGGCCGACGAACCGACCGGCAACCTCGATTCCGCCACCAGCCTCGACATCATGAACCTGATCCGCGAACTGCATGCCGACGGCCAGACCGTCGTCATCGTGACCCACGAGCCGGAGATCGCGGAACAATGCCAGCGCGTGGTGCGCCTGCGCGACGGCCGCGTCATGTCGGACACCCGGGTCGCGGAGCGTGCGGCATGAACCTGTTGCTCGAAAGCGTGCGCTCGGCACTGGCATCGATCCGCGCGCACCGGCTGCGCAGCTTCCTGACTTCGCTCGGCATCGTGATCGGCGTGGCCTCGGTGATTACCGTCATCTCGCTGATCCAGGGTCTGTCGAAGAGCGTCAGCGACCAGTTCGAGGGCCTGGGCGGCAACGGCCTGACGATCCAGGCGCGCAACGAATTCAAGGACCGCATGCGCGGCAAGATCAACTACCTGCGCGTCGAGGACGTCGAGCAGCTGCGCCTGCGTGTCGACGGCCTCCGCGATTTGAGTCCCTTCTTCATGCCCGGCCAGTCCGAGGTGCGCTTCACGGGCATGTCCGCCAACGCGCAGGTATTCGCCACCACCGCCAGCTGGCAGGAAGTCAACCAGCGCTTTGCCCGCCTGGGCCGCTTCATCAGCCCTTCCGACGATGCCGGCGCGCGCCGCGTGGCGGTGATCGGCGAAAAGCTGATCCAGGACCTGCACCTGCGCGAGAACCCGGTCGGACAATTCGTCCTGTACGGGAACGAGTGGTTCAAGATCGTCGGCGTGATGGAAAAGCGCGGCGAGGTGTTCGGCATGTCGCAGGACAATTACATGATCATCCCGTTCAAGACGGGACAGAGCCTGATCGGCAATAACACGCGTCCCTACATGTCGATCACGGTGGCCGTGCGTGACCTGGCCCGGCTGGAGGAAACGCGCAGCCGCATCCGCGCCGTGATGCGCCAGTCGCACCGCCTGAAAGCCGATGAACGCGACGATTTCGAGATTGAATCTGCGGATCAGATCGCGAAGAGCTTCGACAAGCTCAGCACCACGGTGACCTTGGTGATGGGCGGCGTGGTCGGCATCGCCCTGCTGGTGGGCGGGATCGGCATCATGAACATCATGCTGGTGTCGGTCAAGGAGCGGACCCGCGAGATCGGCATCTGCAAGGCGATCGGCGCACGCAGCCGCGACATCCTGCTGCAGTTCCTGATCGAGGCGGTGACGCTGTCGCTGCTGGGCGGCCTGCTCGGGCTGGCGATCGGCTATGCGCTCGGCATCGGCATTGCCGCCATGATTCCGGACTTCCCGCCGGCCGTGGTGCCGTGGTGGGCGGTGGCGCTGTCGGTGCTGTTTTCGGGCGGCGTGGGGGTGGTGTTTGGCGTCGTGCCGGCGAGTCAGGCGGCAAGGCTGGATCCGATCGACGCATTGAGGTACGAGTAAGGAGCGCGAGGGGACGCTTGCGCCGGCTCAAGGGTAGCAGCTTGAGCCACCGTAACATGGGCCGGTCGCGTTTGCGCCCCTGCGCCCGGAGCCTGCATGCCTCGCCGATATTGCCTTGTGTTGTACCTGTGGCTGTCCCTGTGCTGCCTGCTCGCCTGCGGACCGGCGCTGGCGCGCGACAGCGGCACCGATCCGGCGGTGGTGATCGACCGCTTCATCCAGCACTACGTGGTCGAAACGGACGGCAGCTACCGCCTGAACGTCGACCTCGCCAAGACCATCGTCGAGCAGCGCGCCCTGCGCAGCCACGGCCAGTATGCGGTCAGCTACAACCGCACGCTGGACGATATCCTCGCGCTCGAGGCCTGGACGCAAAAGCCGGACGGCCGGCGCGTGCCGGTGCAGCCGGGCCAGGTGCAGGACCAGCAGGAAAGCGCCACCGGCGCCGGCGAAGCGCCGATGTTCGAGGACACGCGCCTGAAGGTCGTGGTGTTTCCCGAAGCGGCCGTCGGCGACCAACTGGTGCTGCGCTACACGCTGCGGCGCAAGGCGGGGCTTTTCCCCGGCAACTTCGAGGACCTGTCTTCGGCGCCCTTCTACGCCAGCAGGAACACCCAGCTGATCTACGACATGCCGGCCTCGATGCCGCTGTACGCCGATGCGGCCGGCTTCGTGCCGGTGCCGGGCGACAGCCCGCCGGGGCGGCGGCGCTACCAGTGGCGCTACGTCAACGGCGACAACGAGCGCCTGGAAGCGGGCTCGGTCAGCTACCTGGACTACGGCAAGCGGCTGGCGGTATCGACCTTCCCGGACTATGCGGCTTTCGCGAAAGCTTTCCGCGCGATAGGCGCCGGCAGGATACAGCCCTCGCCGGCCATCGCGGCCCTGGCGCGCCAGCTGACGGCCGGGCTGCCGGACACGCGCGCCCGCGCGCTGGCCCTCTCCAACTGGGTGCGCGACAACATCCGCTACGTCGGCGTCTACGTCGGGCCGGGCGGCGTGGTGCCGCATCCGGCGGCCGCCGTGCTGGAAAACCGTTACGGCGACTGCAAGGACCACGCCGGCCTGCTCGAAGCCCTGCTGGCCGCGGCCGGCATCGACGCGACCGGCGCGCTGGTCAACAGCGGCAATGCCTACCGCCTGCCGGAAACGCCGACGCTGGGCGTGTTCAACCACATGATCACCTACGTGCCCAGCCTCGACCTCTACCTCGATTCGACCGCCGAATCGGTCGGCGCCGGCTACCTGCCGCCCGCCCTGCTCGGCAAGCCGGTGCTGCTCTTGAGAACCGGCAGCTTCGCGATGACGCCGATCCTGCAGCCGGAACGCAAGCGCAGTGCCGCCTGGTTCGACATCGGCCGCGACGGCCGCAGCAATTTCCGGCTCAGCAAGACGGCAACGGGCGCTGTCGCCGAGCCCTACCGCAGCGCCTTGCGCGATGCGCGCCAGGCCGAGCGCGAAGCCTTTGCCCAGCGCATGCTGCAAGGCCTGGGCCGCAAGAGCCGCGGCGTGTTCGACGCCTCAGCGACCAAAAGCGGCGGCAGCAGCGACGAGGTCAGCCTGTCCTTCTTCGGCACCAGCGAGGGCTTCCTCGAGCTGCCCGGGCCGAGCGCCCTGGCCACGAGCTACGACGGCTGGGGCGGCCTGGCGGAGGCCGTGTCCGGCTTCGCCCAGGAAAGCGAGCGGCGCCAGGATTTCGTCTGCCCCGCCATCGACCACGAGGACGAGACCGGCTTCCGTTTTCCGAAAGGCGTGCGCATCCTCGCCCTGCCGAAGCCGGTGAACCTGATGAACGGCGGCCTCAGCTACCGCGCCAGCTATGTGCGGCGCGGTAAGGAGGTGCTGATCAAGCGCCGCCTGACCTTCCGCCATGGCAGCGCGACCTGCACCCCGGCCGACTACCGCGCGATGCAGCCGGCGCTGGAACGCATCCAGCGCGATCTGCGCAGCCAGATCGTCGTCGCGGGCAGTTAGCCGGCGCGCAAGCGTTCCACCGCGGCGTCGGTCAATTCGAAGCGCAGGTCGACCCGGTCGCGTCCGGAGCGGTAGCCGCCGGGCCAGCGCGCGATCGCCTCGAAGCCGCAGCGCTCGAAAAAGCCCGCCGTGTGCGGGTGCGTGTCGACCGTCACCCAGCGCGGCCGCCCCTTGCGGCCCGCCATGTGCAGCAGGCGGTAATACAGCAGGGCGCGGCCGAGGCCGGTGCCGTGGCGGTCGGCGCGCACCAGCCCGAATACCAGCGTGCCCAGGTTATAGAAGGGCGAGAGCTCGTAGCCGCCGAAGGCCAGCACCTCCTCGTCCTTACCTTTTCCCTCGACGACGACGAAGAAAGGACCATCCGGCTCATCGAGGGCCGCACGCAGCCAGGCTTCTTCGGAGGCCGGAAAATGGTCCGGCACATTGCTGCGGAAGGCCGCCAGCACCGCCTTGCGGTCTTCTTGCCGATAACGTCTGATTTTGGCTGTCATTTGAAATTAAATCCGAAATGCGTAGGTGATTGCGGGTACTACCTGTATATTGAATCGGGCACTACATCAAGTCGTTGTTCGTCGTTGTCGGTCTCTTTCCCGTTCGCCTCCCAGGCATTCCTGTTTGATTCCTTTCGGTCGTCTCTCTCTTGGTCGCAAGTGCGTACCGGGCATATTCGCCCACATCAAACATCAAAGGAATACAACATGGCAACTCAAACCGGCACTGTCAAATGGTTCAACGACGCAAAAGGCTTCGGCTTCATCTCGCCTGATGCAGGCGGCGCTGATCTGTTCGCGCACTTCCAGGACATCCAGTCGGAAGGCTTCAAGAGCCTGAGCGAAAACCAGCGCGTCTCGTTCGAACGCTCGGCCAGCCCGAAAGGCGAAAAGGCCAGCAATATCCGCGCGATCTGATGCGCCGATAGATCCGGCCGCCAATGCGGGCCGCACCACGCAGATAGCATGGGCGCCCCGCGCGAAGCACCGTCAGTCATCGAAAAAGCCCGCTTCGGCGGGCTTTTGCTATTTTTGCAATCGTGCTCCTTGTTCACTCTCGTGTTGGCCGGTACATTATGGCCATGCAGCTCGATGAAACCATCAGCGTGGAAGACGCCGTGCAGGTGCTGGCCATGGTCGGCGACCTGAGCATGGGCCTGCCGCCCGACCATTCGGTCCGGACGGCGCGCCTGGCCGCGCGCCTGGCGGAAGAAAACGGCGATGCCGCGAATGCCTGCACCAGCACGCGCCTGGTCGGGCTGCTGCGCTGGTCCGGCAGCACGGCAACGGCAAACGGCTTTTCCCACCTGCTGGGCGACGACGTCCTCGGCCGCCACGCGATGGTCACGCGCACCCTGTCCGGCAACCCCAATCTGACCCTGCCGAACGTGCTGCCGCTGGCCGAGATGCAGTGCGAGGTTGCGGGCGACATCGCCGCCCTGCTCGGCCTCGCGCCGGACGTCGAGGAAGCGCTGCGCCATCTGTTCGGCAGCCACGCCCGCGCCGACATGCAGGACGCGCTGTTCACCCCTAACATTCCGCGCGCCGTGTTCTACGTGCGCCTGGCCGGCGACCTCGAAGTGCTGGCGCCGGCCCACGGCACCGAAGGCGCGATGCAGCTGATCGGCGAGCGCGCCGGCGTGAAATACCCCGCCACCCTGGTCGAGCGCCTGGCGCCGCATGCCCAGGACTGGCTGGATGCGCTGGGCGAGCCGTCCTGCGCTGCCGATTACGAAGGCCACGACCGCCGCGTGTCGCTCACCATCATCGCCGACGTGATCGAGCTGAAGCTGCCCTGGCTGGCCGGCTATTCGCGCCGGGTGGCGGCGCTGGCCAAGCGCAGCGCCGTCGGCGCCGGCCTGATCGCGCTCGAGGAAAAGCCGCTGGTGCGGGCCGCCCTGCTGCACGGGATCGGCCGCGTGGCAGTGCCGAACAGCGTCTGGCAAAAGCCGGGCAAGCTGGGCGACCTCGACTCGGATCAGGTGCGCAAGGTGCCGTTCTGGACCGCGCGCGCCGCCACCCAGGTGCCCGCCATCGCCCAGGATGCGACGCTGGCGTCCTTCGTCTACGAGCGCCTGGACGGCAGCGGTTACTTCCGCAAGGCGCGCGGTGAGGCGATCGGGCCGCAGGAGCGCGTGCTGGCGGTGGCCGCAGCCTACGCGGCGCTGACTTCGCCGCGGCCCTGGCGCCCGGCCCATGGCGAAGCGGCCGCCGGCACCCTGCTGGTGGCGCAGGCCGGCGCCGGACGCTTCGACCGCCAGGCGGTGAGCGCCGTGCTCGAGGCGGCAAAGGCGATGGCGCCCAAGCCGGGGCGGGCAAAACCGGTGCGCGATGGGCTGCTGTCCTCGCGCGAGGTCGAGGTGCTGCGCCACATCAGCCTGGGCGAAACCAGCCGCGAGGCGGCGCGGGCGATGAAGATCACCCCGGCCAGCGTGCGCAGCCACGTCGATACGATTTTCGAGAAGCTGGAAGCGAGTTCGCGGCCGGCGGCGACGCTGAAAGCACTGACTCGTGGCTTAATCTAGGTAGGGTGGGCTCCCCGAGCCCACGCAGTCGGCCAACGTTACCCGCCGTGGGCACGGGGTGCCCACCCTACTCCGTGTGCAGCTGTGTCGTCGCCGCCGCCATCTTCCCTTCGCACACCATCGGAATGATGCGCAGCGACTTGTCGATCGCTTCCTCGATCAGGGTCTGCTCTTCGCGGCGCGGGCGGTGCAGCACGAAATCGGCCACGGCCTGCTGCAAATTGAGGGTGCGCGGGTGGCCGATGCCGAGGCGCAGGCGCCAGTAATCCTGGGTGCCGAGCGCGGAAGTGATGTCCTTCAGGCCATTGTGGCCGCCCGATGAGCCGCCGCGCTTGAGCTTGGCCGCGCCGGGCGGCAGGTCGAGTTCGTCGTGCACGACCAGGATCTCTTCCGGCGCGATCTTGAAGAAGCGCGCCAGCGCGCCGACCGACTGGCCGGAGCGGTTCATGAAGGTCAGCGGTTCCAGCAGCCAGACTTCCTTGCCCGAGATCGAGCTCTTCGCCACCATGGCATTGAAGCGCGATTCGCGCTGCAGCCGGCAATTGGGCAGCGTATTGGCGAGGTTGTCGACCAGCCAGAAGCCGGCATTGTGGCGGGTTTGTTCGTATTCCGGGCCGGGGTTGCCGAGGCCGACGATCAGGCGGATATGCATAAAACGGTCAAGTTCGCGTAAAGCTCGATTATCGCGGAAAACCACGAACACCTGAGCAGAAATGCAAAAAACCCGCCGGACGCGAGTCGCAGCGGGTTTTTATCGTGCCGCTCCCGAAAGAACGGCAATCCGTACCGATTACTCAGCAGCGGTTTCAGCCGCAGCAGCACCGCGCGGGATCGACGAGGTAGCGACGGTCTGGTCTTTGCCGTGGGCAACGATGCTCACGCCTTCCGGCAGGGTCAGCTCGGACACGTGCACCGATTGACCGGCTTCCAGCTTGCTCAGGTCGACGGTGATGAATTCCGGCAGCTTGCCCGGCAGGCAGGTGACGTCCAGCTCGTTCAGCACGTGCGACACGATGGCGCCGCTCAGCTTGACTGCCGGCGACACGTCGGCGTTGACGAAGTGCAGGGCGACCTTGGTGTGGATCGGCTGCGAAGCGTCGACGCGCTGGAAGTCCACGTGCAGGACCAGTTGCTTGTATGCGTGCATCTGGAAGTCGCGCAGCAGGACTTGCTGGGCTTGACCGTCCAGTTCCAGGTCCAGGACGGCGCCGTGGAATGCTTCTTTCTTGAGCGCGTGCCAGAGGGCGTTGCCGTCGACGGCGATCAGTTGCGGGGCAGCGGCGCCACCGTAGATGATGCCCGGGGTCTGGCCAGCGTTACGCAGGCGGCGGCTCGCTCCGGTCCCCTGCAATTCGCGTTTGAATGCGACTACTTTCATGGTGTTACTCCAAATGATATGGGCCCGAATGCCGGTTTGGCCGGCCCGATTGCCCGGGTAATGGACGCCCCCGCGACCAGGGGCATCCTTGAAAAGAGCACTTGCGCGCTCAAGAAATCTCATAAACGTCGTTCCCGCGAAGGCGGGAACCCAAGTTTGTAAGCGCTATCGAAACGCATGCAGAACTTGGGTTCCCGCCTGCGCGGGAACGACGGTGAATCTTTACTTTAGTCGACGAACAGCGAGATGACCGAGTCGCCCTTGACGATACGCTTGAAGGTTTCGGCCAGCAGCGGTGCGCAGGTCAGCTGGCGGATCTTGCCGCAGGCACGGCCGGCTTCGCTCAGCGGGATCGTGTCGGTCACGACCAGTTCATCCAGCGGCGAGTTCGAAATGCGGTCGATTGCAGGACCGGACAGGACCGGGTGCGTGCAATAAGCGACGACTTTCTTGGCGCCACGTTCTTTCAGGACTTCGGCGGCCTTGGTCAGCGTGCCTGCGGTGTCGACCATGTCGTCCATGATCACGCAGTTGCGGCCTTCGACTTCACCGATGATGTTCATGACTTCCGACACGTTCGCCTTCGGGCGGCGCTTGTCGATGATCGCCAGGTCGCAGCCGAGGCGCTTGGCCAGCGCACGGGCGCGCACCACGCCGCCGACGTCCGGCGACACGACCAGCAGGTCGTCGTAGTTGCGCTTCTGCAGGTCGCCCAGCAGCAGCGGCGATGCGTAGATATTGTCGACCGGGATGTCGAAGAAGCCCTGGATCTGGTCGGCGTGCAGATCCATGATCAGCACACGTTCCACGCCGGCTTCTTCCAGCATGTTGGCGACCACCTTGGCCGAGATCGCGACACGCGCCGAACGCGGACGGCGGTCCTGGCGGGCATAGCCGAAGTACGGAATCGCCGCGGTGATGCGGCCTGCCGATGCGCGCTTGAGAGCGTCGACCATCAGCATGATTTCCATGAGGCTGTCGTTGGTGGGAGCGCAGGTCGATTGCAGAACGAAGACGTCCTTGCCGCGAACGTTCTCGTTGATTTCGACCATCACTTCGCCGTCGGAGAACTTCGAGACCACGGCCTTACCGAGAGGAATACCGAGGCTTTTTGCGACCCCTTCTGCTAGCGCCGGATTGGCATTGCCGGTAAAAACCATCAGGTTTTCGTAAGCCATGGGGAGTCCCAGAAGAAGAGTAAAAATTGAAAGATTCTGAACTACAAAAAAAATGGGCCGCTCTAGGCGGCTCCACTTCCATTGCCTGCTGGAGCACTAGTCATCCACAGGTCAGGCAATAAATCTTTGGCAGGGGAACAAGGATTCGAACCTTGGTATGCCGGAATCAAAATCCGGTGCCTTAACCAGCTTGGCGATTCCCCTACACGAACTTGCTGCTTGTCGCCGCTTCAACTATGTTGCCGTTGCGTCGACAGGCGAAATTTTATTCTACAACTCGTTGATTTGCAAGAGCGATTTCATCGGATGTTTCGTTAGCGACCTTGCTTTCCACGCTATCCACTTCGCCGGCACCTGCTTCAGTACCTGCTCTGCTTCTTGCTCTGTGGAAAACGCGCTAAACACGCACGCTCCGGAGCCAGTCATCCTGGCCGCCCCGTGATTGCCCAACCATTCGACCGCCTCTGCTACCGGCGGGAACAGGCGAACTGCCACGTCCTGCAAATCATTTTTCCCGAACCCAACAGAACCTTGCGATTCAGTGTTGCGCCCTAGGAAGTCCGCTACTGTAATGGGTTTCGTGTTTCTTGTCAAATCGGTTGCCGTGAAAATCGCGGCGGTCGGTACCGAGACGCCCGGCTCGATCACCACATACCAGCAATCCGGGCCCGGCACCGCCTGCAGGGCCTCCCCCACGCCTTCGGCAAACGCGGTCTCACCAAACAGGAAGAACGGGATGTCGGCGCCCAGCGGCAGGCCGAGCGCGATCAGCTCTTCGGTGCTCAAACCGGCCTGCCACAAGTGGTTGGCAGCCATCAGCGCAGTGGCGGCATCGGACGAGCCGCCGCCCAGCCCGCCACCCATCGGCAGGCGCTTCTCGATACGCACATCGATGCCCGGCGGCGGCCTGCCGTGGCGCCGCTGATATTCGGCCTGCAGCGCACGCAGGGCGCGCACGATCAGGTCCTGCTCTTCCGGCACGCCCGGCACCTCGTTGACGCGAACGATGCGCTCGTCCTCGCGCAGGTCGAAGTCGAGGGTGTCGCCGTGGTCGATCAGCTGGAATACCGATTGCAGCAGGTGGTAGCCGTCCGGACGGCGGCCGGTGACGTGCAGGAACAGGTTGAGTTTGGCCGGCGCCGGGCAGCCATGCAGCGAGCTCGAGACCATCTCAGCTTTCCGGCAGGATTGCGATGCTGATCGACAGATCGCCGCCGTTGCCGGTGGCGCCGCGCTCGGCACGGATGAGCTTGGGCAGCGGTGCGCCGTTCGCTCCCGGCTTGTCCTGCCACTCGGCAAAGCGCAGCTGCCAGCCATCGCGCGTGACCACGTTGCTGTTGGCCGGCGATGCCACGAAACGCTTGCCCTGCGCATCGACCGCATAGCCTTGCAGCCAGTCGCGCAGGCCGGCCACTGGCAGCGCGTAGCCGAGGGTCTGCTGGGTCAGCGCGTCGATATCCTTGGCGGTGCGCGGCTCGCGGCCGGCCTGGGTCAGCGTCGCGGACTCCGGCGTGACGACGATCTCGGCGGCGGTCTGCCTGGTCGGCGTGAACAGCGTCACCTCGATGCGTCCGGGGCGCTGGGACCAGCTGAACGGTGCGGTGATGCCTTCGCGTCCACCGTCGCTCTTCTGGGAGACGACATTGATCTTGCCGTTCAGGTCGATGGTGTCGCGGTAGGCGCCGACCGTGGCGCCGGACAGATTGGCGGTGGAGGTGGCGCAGCCGGCCAGGGTGGTGGCGATGGCGGCTGCGGTGAGGATGTGGCGGTAAAGTCGGGTGATCGGCATCGGTGAGAAACTTGGGTCCCCGCCTGCGCGGGGACGACGTTGGTTTAGTGTGCGGGAACGACGGTGTATTAATTATTTTTCAGAGCGAAGCGCGCAGGCGGCTCAGCGTGCTTTTCAGCGCATCGTTCTTCGGATCCTTGGCCTGCGCTTCGCGCCACAGCTTGCGCGCGTCGTCGTGCTGGCCCTTCTTCCACAGCACCTCGCCCAGGTGGATGCCGATCTCCGGGTCGCTGCGCAGTTGATAGGCCTTGCGCAGCTGGGCTTCGGCGGCGTCCAGCTTGCCCAGGCGATACTGCACCCAGCCCATGCTGTCCATGATGAAGGGGTCAAGCGGCGCCATCTTCTGGGCCTCCTCGATCAGCGAATAAGCTTCCTTCAGGCGCACGTTGCGGTCCGCCAGCGAATAGCCGAGGGCGTTGTAGGCGTGCTGGTTGTCCGGTGCCTTGGCGATCACCTGGCGCAGCGCCTTTTCCATGACCTGGGTCTTGCCCATCTTCTCGGCCATCAGCGCGTAGTCGTACAGGAAATCGGTGTTGCCCGGGAAGCGCTTGAGGCCCTGCTCCATCAATTTGAAGGCTTCCTGGTTCTTGCCGGCGTCGCGCAGCAGCTGGGCCTCGATCAGCACGACCTGGGCCTGCTCGGCCGGGTCTTCGGGTTTCAAGGTGCCGAGCAGCTTGCGGGCGCCTGCCAGGTCGCCCTGCTTGGCGGTCAATTGCGCGCGGCGCAGGTCGGCGCCGAGCTGGATCTTCGGGTCGTTGGTGTCGAGGCGATCGAGCCAGCCCAGCGCCGCCGGGATGTCGCCGCGCTCTTCCGCGATCTGGGACAGGATCAGCACCGCCTTGGTCGGGTCGCGTTCCTCGTCCGGGGTCTTGTCCATCACGTCGACGAAGTGCGTGAAATAGCCTTCGGCGGCCTTGTTGTCGTTCATCTGCATCGACAGGATGCCGAGCGCGTACAGGGTGCCGGGGTTGTTCGGCTGGGCCTTGTCGAGCGTGAGGAATTCCTGGCGCGCGGCTTCGTACTGCTTGGCGTTGACCAGCATGCGGGCATAGGCCACGCGCACGTCCTTGGCATCCGGGTGCGCGGCCAGGTAGTCGGCCAATATCTTCGCGGACTGCTCTTCGCCTTCGGTCACCTGGGCAAGGGTCAGGATGGCGATCTCGGAATCGGGCTTGATCTGCAGGGCGGCGCGCGCTTCGCGCTGGGCATCGGCCTTGGCGCCGCGGGCCAGCGCAGTCTGCGCCAGCACCACGTGGGCTTCCATCATGTTGCCGTAGGGCGCGACCAAGCGCTCGAGCATGGCGATGGCGGCTTCCTTGTCCTTGGCGCGCATCACCAGCTGCTGCATCTGGAACATCACCAGGCCGCGGGCGCCCGGGGTCGCTTCGGCCAGGCGCTGTTTGAGCGCACTTTCTGCTTCGAGGAGGTTGTCGGACACGATGACCAGCCCCAGATAGTACTGGTTGGCCTCGTCGGAATTCGGCGCGAGCTGGCGCCACAGTTTGACGGCGGCGAGTGCGTCGTCGGATTGCTTGGCGGCCAGCGCCATTTCGGTGGCGCGCTTGGCCAAGCGCGGATCTTTCGTTTGCTGAGCCAGGCTCATCAGCGTGAGATAAGGGCCCTGCCAGTCGCCCTTTTTGAAGGTCAGCTCGGCATTCATGAGCTGGTACATCATCTGGGGCGTCATGTTCACGTTCGGGGCCTGCTCGTCGCCCGGCTTGGCATCGTCAGCGGCCGGTTCGCCGGCCTGGGCGCGGCGTTGCGCTTCGGCGGCAGCAAGCGGCTGGTCCGCATGGTCACGGGTTTGCGCGTCCTGCGGCTGCTGTTTGGGCGCCACAGCGCATGCAGATAACAAGGCCGAGAGAGTTACAATGGCGAAAGTGTTTTTCAAGGTCGATCCCGCATTGACAAGGTTGACCGATTCTACGCTTAACGTCCCCCGCGCGTGCGCCGTTGCAACACGAATTTACATACTTTTCCTCTGTTCTTTATTGAAACATGCCTGAACTCCCGGAAGTAGAAGTCACCCGGCGCGGCGTTGCTCCGCACCTGGAGGGCCGTGTCGTCGAACAGGTCGTGCTGCGCCGCGAGGGCCTGCGCTGGCCCTTCCCGCCGAACCTGGACGCGCTGCTGAGCGGCCGTGAAATCCTGTCGACCAGCCGGCGCGGCAAGTACCTGCTGATCCATTTCGAACACGGCACGCTGATCGTCCACCTCGGCATGTCCGGCCACTTGCGCGTGCTGCCGGAAGGCGTCGAGCTCAAAAAGCACGACCACTTCGACCTGATCGTCAGTGAGAAAAATGCGGGCCCCGAAGGCCGGCGCGTGCTGCGCCTGCATGATCCGCGCCGCTTTGGCGCCGTGCTCTGGCATGCCAACGACGACGGCGAACTCGAGCAGCACATCCTGTTGCGCGGCTTGGGGGTCGAACCGCTCGAGGACGGCTTCTCGGGCGCCCTGCTGCATCGCGAGACCAGGAAACGCAGCGCGCCGATCAAGCAGGTGCTGCTGCAGGGCGACATCGTGGTCGGGGTCGGCAACATCTACGCTTGCGAGAGCCTGTTCGCCGCCGGCATCAACCCGAAGACGGCGGCCTCGCGCATCAGCCGCGCGCGCTACGACAAGCTGGCCGCGGCCATCCGCGAGATCCTTGCCGCGGCCATCGTGCAGGGCGGCAGCACCCTGCGTGACTTTATTGCTGTAAATGGTCAATCTGGATATTTCCAGCAGACGTATTTCGTCTATGATCGTGCAGGGGTGCCTTGCAGAAACTGTGGCGCGCCGGTGCGCCAGATCGTGCAAGGCCAGCGGTCGACCTTCTACTGCGCGACCTGCCAAAAATGAGAGCGTTTAACAAAGGCCGCAGGGCAAGGCGCATCGTCGAAGACAGTACGCTAGTACGGCGAGACGATGCAACGCTGCCATGCGACCTTTGTTAGACGCGTAAAACCAGGCGGCACAACATGCAAGATATTCAAGAATACGGGGCCTGGCGCACACGCGTGGCCGACGCGCTGGAACAATACCGCGGCTGGGTCCAGGCGGCCGAACTGCTGGACGGCGCCGCCGAACAGCGCCTCGCGCGCGCGCTCACCCGCGTGCGCGACGACCGCCTGTCGGTGGCCTTCGTGGCCGAGTTCTCGCGCGGTAAATCCGAGCTGATCAACGCGATCTTCTTCGCCGACTACGGCCAGCGCATCGTGCCGTCCAGCCCGGGCCGCACCACCATGTGCCCGACCGAGCTGGCGTACGACGCGTTGCTAGCACCCTGCATCCGCCTACTGCCCATCGAGACCCGCAGCCAGCGCCTGGCCACCAGCGACTACCGCGAAGACCCGTCCGCCTGGACCGTGCTGCCGCTGGACCTGGCATCGCCCGAGCGCATGATCGAAACCTTCCGCCAGGTCAGCCTGACGCGCCGGGTGAGCGTAGCCGAAGCCAGCAGCTACGGCCTCTACGATCCGGAAGACCCGGACCTGGCGGGCACGCTCGACGACGATGGCCTGGTCGAGATCCCGCAGTGGCGCCATGCGCTCATCAACTTCCCGCACCCGCTGCTGAAACAGGGCCTGGTGATCCTCGATACGCCGGGCCTGAACGCGATCGGCACCGAGCCCGAGCTGACCCTGAACCTGATCCCGAACGCGCACGCGGTGCTGTTCATCCTGGCCGCCGAAACCGGCGTGACCAAGAGCGACATCGAAGTCTGGCGTACCCATATCGGCGCCGGCCCGGGCAGGATGGTGGTGCTGAACAAGATCGACGCGCTGTGGGACGAGCTGCGGAGCAGCCAGGAGAACGACGCCGCGATCGCGCGCCAGCAGGCCAGCGTGGCCCAGCTGCTGGGCGTGCAGGAACAGCAGGTGTTCCCGGTGTCGGCGCACAAGGGGCTGGTCGGGCGCGTGACCCAGGACATGGCGCTGTTCGAGAAAAGCCGCATCGGCCTGCTGGAAGCGGCGCTGTTCAACGAGCTGATCCCCGCGCGCCAGGACATCCTGCGCCGTCAGCTGCGCGACGACATGGATGCGATCACGGCCGGCCAGCAGGCACTGCTGGCCACGCGCATCCGCGACCTGGTCGAGCAGCTGCAGGAGCTGCAAAGCCTGCGCGGCAAGAACCAGGGCGTGATCGCGCACATGATGCGCCGCGTCGAGATGGAGAAGAAGGAATTCGACGCCAGCCTCTTCAAACTGCAGGGCACGCGCGCCGTGTTCGCGACGCTGTCGACGGAGCTGTACACCCGCATCGGCATGGACGTGGTGCAGGAACAGGTCGACGCCGTGCGCAGCGCGATGGAAGGCGTGCGCTTCGCCACCGGCATGCGCGCGCCGGTGCGCGTGTTCTTCGACGAAGCCCGCGCCAACATCGACGCCTCCAGCGCGAAGATCGGCGAGATCGGCGCGATGATGGAGACCATGTACCGCCGGTTCTCGGCCGAGCACGGCCTGGCGCTGGCGCTGCCGATGACCCTGTCGCTGGCGCGCTACCGCAGCGAGATCGACGCGATCGAAGCGATCTGGCAGAAGCAGTCCGGCACCGCGACCCTGCTCATCACGAGCCGCGGCACGCTGCTGGAACGCTTCGTCGATTCGATCGCCGCGCGCGTCAAACAGACCTTCCGCGCGGCCAACGCCGACGTCGAAGCCTGGCTGAAGGTGATCATGGCGCCGCTGGAGGCACAGATCCGCCAGCATCGCGAACAGCTGCGGCACCGCCAATCGTCGATTCAGCGCATCCACGATGCCACCGAGGGACTCGAACAGAAAATCGCCGCGTTTGAAACGGCCCAGCACGAGCTCGAGCAGGTCAAGGCGCGCCTGGCGCTGCTGGCCGGTGCTGTGACGCGGGTGCTGGATGTGTCGCCGGATGTGGCGGCATCGGCATCGCCGGCTTTGGAAACTGCATGAAACGACTGACTGAATTTGACACCAACTTTGCTGCTGGCGGCTACGAAGACCCGAGCTTTTCACGCGCCGTGATCGACTGGCAGCGCCAGCACGGCCGCCATGCCCTGCCCTGGCAGAACACCAAGGACGCCTACCGGATCTGGCTGTCCGAGATCATGCTGCAGCAGACCCAGGTGAGCGCGGTGCTCGGCTATTACGCGCGCTTCCTGGAACGCTTCCCGACCGTCCAGGCGCTGGCCGAGGCGCCGGTCGAAGACGTGATGACTTACTGGGCCGGCCTGGGCTACTACACGCGGGCGCGCAACCTGCACGCCTGCGCGCGGCGCGTGGTAGCCGAATACGATGGCGTGTTTCCGAGCGACCCGGCGCTGCTGGCAGACCTGCCCGGCATCGGCCGCTCGACCGCCGCGGCCATCTCCGCTTTTTCGAGCGGCACCCGCGCCGCGATCCTGGACGGGAACGTCAAGCGCGTGTTTGCGCGCGTGTTCGGCGTCGACCAGTATCCGGGATTGAAACCGGTCGAGGACGCACTGTGGCGACGTGCGGAAGCGCTGACGCCGCGCGACGAGGGGATCGAATCCTATACCCAGGGCCTGATGGACCTGGGCGCGACCCTGTGCACGCGCTCGCGCCCCGACTGCCCGCGCTGTCCGCTGCAGGACCGCTGCGTGGCCTACGCCACCGGCCGCACCGCCGAGCTGCCGGTCCGCAAACCGAAAAAGGCGACGCCGGAAAAGCGCGCGCAGATGCTGGTCGTGATCGATGGGGGTCAGGTGCTGCTCGAGCAGCGGCCGGGTAGCGGGATCTGGGGCGGGTTGCTGTCGCTGCCGGAAGTCGACGGCCACGTCGCGCTGGACGAGGAAGCGCTCGACCTGGGCGCCGCTGCGGAGGCGGCGGAAAAGTTCGGGACGGTCGCGGAGACCGAAGCGCTGCTGCCGCTGGAGCACGGCTTCACGCACTACAAGCTGCACATCCATCCCTACAGGATCGCGCTGCAGTCGCGCGGCGCGATCCCGGCCGGCTACGTGTGGTGGGACCTGGCCCGGATCGACGAAGCCGCGCTGCCGTCGCCGATCAAGAAGCTGCTGGGGCAGCTGGGCCAGCCTTCCCTCTTCAGTTGAGATAAAACAAACCGGGGTCAGAGCCCATTTTTTGGAAATTTCTTTCGAGGCATTTCCAAAAAAAGGGCTCTGACCCCGGTTTGATTAAAACTCATCCAGCGAGTAAATCCGCTTGTGCTCGCGGATCGCATAGCGGTCCGTCATCCCCGCGATGTAGTCCGCAATCTTGCGAGCCTGCTTCATGGTGTCGCCCGATGCCACCTGGTAGTCGAAGGGCAGCAGCACCGGGTCCGTCATGAAGGCCTCGAACAGTTCGCGCACGATGCGGCTGGCTTTGACGCGCATGCGGTTCACCTTGTAGTGGCGGTACAGGTTCGCGTACAGGAAGCGTTTCAGCGCCGTGGTCTCTTCGCGCATCTTGCTTGAGAAGCGGATCAGCGGCGGGCCGTTGCGCACGTCTTCGATGCTCTGCGGCGCGGCCTCCTTCAAAAGCCGGCACGACTCGTCGACCAGGTCGGCCGTCATCGCGGTGATCATCAGGCGGATCGTCTCGTACAGCTCGCGCCGGCCCGGCAGGCCCGGGTACTGCTGCACCACCTGCCGGTGCAGGCGCGCGAACAGCTCGACTTCCTCCATCTGCTTCATGTTCAAGAGGCCGGAGCGCAGGCCGTCGTCGATGTCGTGGTTGTTGTACGCGATCTCGTCGGCCAGGTTGGCCACTTGCGCTTCCAGGCTGGGCTGCTTCTTGTCGATGAAGCGCTGGCCGAGTTCCCCGAGCTGGCGCGCGTTGGTCAGCGAGCAGTGCTTCAAGATCCCCTCGCGCGTCTCGAAGGTGAGATTGAGTCCGTCGAAGGCCCCGTAGTGCTCTTCCAGATGGTCGACCACGCGCAGGCTCTGCAGGTTGTGCTCGAAGCCGCCGTGGTCCTTCATGCATTCGTTCAGCACGTCCTGGCCGACGTGGCCGAAGGGTGTGTGGCCGAGATCGTGGGCCAGCGATACCGCCTCCACCAGGTCTTCGTTCAGGCGCAGGCTGCGCGCCAGCGTGCGCGCGATCTGTGCGACCTCGATCGAGTGCGTCAGGCGGGTACGGAACAGGTCGCCCTCGTGGTTCAGGAAGACCTGGGTTTTATACTCGAGCCGGCGGAAGGCGGTGGAGTGGATGATGCGGTCGCGGTCGCGCTGGAACTCGCTGCGCGAGCCGGCCGCCGGTTCCGGATGGCGACGCCCACGCGACCTCGACGAATGCGCCGCATACGGGGCCAGGTGGGCGTCGAAATCGATCATATCCTCTTCCTCTCCACGTTGGCTTGCAGCGTTTCCAGCAGCTGTTCGTGCGGGGCGCCGGTGATGCTCGGGCTGCCCAGGGGTTTGAGCAGGATGAACTTGATCGCCCCGCCCTCGTTCTTCTTGTCGACTTCCATCAGCTCGATCCAGCGTTCCGCGCCCAGGTCCGGCGCTTCCACCGGCAGCCCGGCCGCCTTCACCAGGCGGCGCACGCGCAGCGCACTGCCGGCATCCAGCAAACCGAGACGGTGCGACAGGTCGGCCGCCATCACCATGCCGCAGCCGACCGCTTCGCCGTGCAGCCACTCACCGTAGCCCAGGCCGTTCTCGATCGCGTGGCCGAAGGTGTGGCCGAAGTTCAGCACCGCGCGCAGGCCGCCTTCGCGCTCGTCGCGCCGCACCACGTCGGCCTTGATCTCGCAGGAGCGCAGGATCGCGTGCGCCAGCGCGGCGTGGTCGCGCGCGACCAGCTTGCCGATGTTCGCTTCGATCCAGTCGAAGAAGCCCAGGTCCAGCACGGCGCCATGCTTGATCACCTCGGCCAGGCCGGCCGACAGCTCGCGCGCCGGGAGCGTGTCGAGCGTCGCGGTATCGGCGATCACGGCACGCGGCTGGTAGAAGGCGCCGATCATGTTCTTGCCGAGCGGGTGGTTGATGCCGGTCTTGCCGCCCACCGAGGAATCGACCTGCGACAGCAGCGTGGTCGGGATCTGCACGAAGGGCACGCCGCGCATGTAGCTGGCGGCTGCATAGCCGGTCAGGTCGCCGATCACGCCGCCCCCCAGCGCCACCAGGGTGGTCTTGCGGTCGCACTTGTTGGCCAGCAGGGCGTCGAATACCAGGTTCAGGCTCTGCCAGTTCTTGTGTTCTTCGCCGTCCGGCAGCACGATGGTGACCACCTCGCGCCCGCTGGCCCTGAGCGGCGCCGTCACCTTCTCGAGGTACAGCGGCGCGACCGTGGTGTTGGTGACGACCGCCACCTTGCCGCTGCCGGCGCCGATGTGGCGCGTCAGGAGCGCGCCGTCGTCCAGCAAGCCGCGGCCGATCAGGATCGGATAGCTGCGTTCGCCGAGATCGACGTTAAGGGAGATGCATGCCTGTTCGTTCATGTTCGCTCTTGCCTTGGACCGCTGGCGTCCCGCGTCCATCGCGGCCAGCTGGTCCAGTATTGTCTGGACCATCGATTGTACGTTAGGGCGGCCGGTATCGATGACGAGGTCGGCGATCTCGCGGTACAGCGGCTCGCGCTGCGCGGTCAGGTCTTCGAGCTTTTTGCGCGGATCGGCGGTCTGCAGCAGCGGGCGGTTCTTGTCGTGCGAGGTGCGCGTCAGGATGCTGTTGACGCTGGCGCGCAGGTAGATCACGGTGCCGCGTTCGGCCAGCAGGCGCCGGCTTTCCGGGTTCAGCACGGCGCCGCCGCCGGTGGCCAGCACCAGGCCGCTGCCGGCGGTCAGCTCGCGGATCATGTCGGCTTCGCGCCGGCGGAAGCTGGCCTCGCCTTCGATCTCGAAGATCCAGGGGACCGAGGCGCCGGTGCGGGCCTCGATCTCGTGGTCGGAATCGGCGAAATGCATGCCCAGGCGGCGCGCCAGCATGCGCCCGATCGTGGTCTTGCCCGCGCCCATCAGGCCGACAAGGAAGATGTTGTTATTCTTGCAGTGAGGCACTATTTTCGATCGCTCAAAATGCAAACGGCCAGGATCACCTGGCCGTTTGCATGGTCAAATCCCGGTTTTACGGGCAGGTGAACAACAGTTTAAACGGAATAGCGGTCACTGTGCCTCCCGGCGTGGTGATCGCCACGTTGAACGATGCCTGCGCCTGCGAGGTGCAGTTGGTCGGGGTGGTGCTCGAAATGCCGAAGGTATGCAGCGAACCCTGGGCGCCGGCGACCGTGGTGCCGGTCTTGTCGTCGGTGTTGCCGCTGTGCGGCGCGATGTTCGGCACGGTGGCCGGCGAGACGGCGGCCGCGTTGGCGTTCAGGACACTGGTCACTTCGACCTTGGTCCCGACCGGCATCGGGTTGTTGTTGACGTCGCTGATCTGCAGCTGGAACACCATGGTCTCGCTGGACTTGCGCGTACCCAGGTCGTTCGTGCCCAGGTAGCTCACCGGCGTGCCCGTGGTCACGTTGGTCACGTTGACCGCGCCGCTGCCGCTCATGAAGATCGCGGTCTTGGCGAACACGGTGTTGGTGCCGTCGGTCGAGCTGGCGCAGATGGTGGCCAGGCCCGCACGGGTGCTGTCCGGGCTGGCGCCGGCGCCGGTATTGCATGGCGTGGACGGCGTGCCCGCCGCCGCCGTGCGCGGGTTCTGGGTGCGGAACACCACCGAGCACAGGCCGTTGACGGTATTGCAGCCGCCCTTGTCCGCCGAACCGATGGCGCCCAGGTTGGTTTGGAACACGACCGGGGTGCCGTCCGGGACCGGATTGCCGAACGCGTCGGCCAGCATGACCTGGACCGTGGTGGCGTTCGGGTTGTCGAGGTTCCAGCCCTCGACGTTGAACGCGCCCGAGCTGATCGAGAACGCACGCTGCACCGGCAGGCCGGTGGTCACGACGATCGAATCCGAATAGGTCGAAATGTCGGCGTTGCCGTTGCCGGCGGTGCCCGGCAGGGTGGCCAGCACGCGGAACGAGGTCGGGGTGCTGCCCGAGTTGACGGTCGTGACGACGCTGCCGGTGGCATCGGTGGTGTCGGTGGTCTTGTTGACCGTCACGGCACTGGTGCTGGCGCTGAAGTTCACCTGCTTGTTCGCCAGCGGATTGCCGAAGATGTCGACCACCTTGAAGGTCAGGCTCGCGGTCTCGGTGCGGCCGTTGCCGCCCTGGCCGCGGATCACGATCGACTTGTCCGACGGGGCGGCGGTCACGAACTGCACCGAGGCTGCCGCCGGTGCGGCGATCTGCAGCTGGGCCGTCACCGACTTGGCGACGCCGTCGGAGGCGACCGTGATCACGTCGTTGTTGCCGCAGCCCTTGTCGCGGTACACCGTCTGCGCGGTGCCGTTGTTGGTGGCGACGGTGGCGGACAGGGTCGCCTTGCCGGCGGCCACGCAGGCCGAGCTGAAGTTCACGTTGACCTGCTGCTCGGTGTACTTGCTGGAACCGGCCAGCACGTCGACCGACAGCACGGTCGAGCCGTACGCCTGGATGCTGTTCGGCGACGCGCTCAGGGTGCCGAAGCTCAGGGTGGTGGCGCCGACCGAATAATTTGAATCGCCGGTGATGGTGGCGCCGGCCACGCTGGTGCTGGCGGTCACCTTGGCGGCGCCGCCGGCGGCCAGGCTGGCCACGCGCATGGTGACGCTGGCCACGCCGTTGACGTCGGTCAGCGCGGTGCCGGCCGTGGGAGAGAATACCGCCAGGGTATTATCGGTAGCGAAGCTGACGATGGCGTTCGGCACCGGCTTCTTGTTCGCGTCCAGCACGGTCGCCTTGACCGTCAGCGGGGTGGCGCCGGTCAGCGCGTTGGTGCTGGCGCCGCTGGCGTTGGCGAAGCCGAGGGTCACGGTCGGGCTGGCCGCGACCGTGGTGCCGCCGGTGCCGGTACCGGTACCGCCGGTGCCGGTGGAACCGCTGCCGCTGCCGCCGACCGCGCCGGGATTACCGCCGCCGCCGCCGCATGCGGCCAGTACCAGCGCCATCGCGAGTGCGGTGGCCGCGGGCGCGCCGTAGCGCTTGATGTTGGACTTGCTCATGTCTGCCTTTTTCTTGTCGGTTGTTCTGGATCGGATCAGCGCGCCGCGTTCTGCAGCCGGTCGGTCACGATCTTCGGGGTGATGAATACCAGCAGCTCGGTCTTCGAAGTCGAGCGCGCCGTGGACTTGAACAGGTGGCCGACCACTGGCAGGTCGCCCATCAGCGGCACCTTGGATTCGTCCGAAGTCTCGGTCTGCTGGTAAATCCCGCCCAGCACCACCGTGCCGCCGTTCTCGACCATCACCTTGGTCTTCACGTGCTGGGTATTGATGGCGAAGCCGGCGTTGGTATTCTCGCCGCGCGAGTCCTTGTTGACGTCCACGTCCAGCACCACGTTGCCGTCCGGCGTGACCTGCGGGGTCACTTCGAGGCGCAGGTTGGCCTTCTTGAAGGTGACCGAGGTCGCGCCGCTGCTGGTAGCCTGCTGGTAGGGCAGTTCGACGCCCTGCTCGATCACGGCCACCACGTTGTCTTCGGTGACCACGCGCGGGCTGGAGATGATCTTGCCCTTGCCGTCGGCTTCCAGCGCCGACAGTTCCAGGTTCAGGAAGCGGTTGGCGGCGGCCGAGAACAGCGAGAAGGCGACGGTCGGCGCGTTGGTGCCGTTGATGCCGGCCGCCGGCAGGTTGACCAGGGTGCTGTTGGCGAAAGGATCGCCTGCGACCTGGCCGCTGACCTGGGCGGCGCCGGTCAGATTGCCGCCGATCGCCAGGCGATTGTTGCCGGCGATCTGGTACCCGCCATCGCCGCCGCGCGCAGTGCGCAGGTCGGCAAAGCCCAGCTTGGCGCCGAGGTTGCGCGAGAAGCCGTCATTGGCTTCCACCAGGCGCGCCTCGACCAGCACCTGCTTGGTCGGGATGTCGACCTTCTGGATCAGCTGGCGCACGGCTTCGAGCTTGGCCGCGATGTCGGTCACGAACACCTGGTTGGTGCGCGGATCGATGGTGGCGCTGCCGCGCTTGGACAGCACGCGGTTGCGGCCGTCGCTGCCGCCCTGGTCCAGGCCGAACACGGTGCGGAAGGCGTCGGCCTTCTGGTAGTTCAGCTGGAAGACCTCGGAGCGCAGCGGCTCGAGGTCGGCGATCTGCGCCCTCTGCTCGAGCTCCAGCTTTTCCTTGGTCAGCAGTTCTTCCTTCGGCGCGATCCACATCACGTTGCCGTTCTTGCGCATGTCGAGGCCCTTGGCCTGCATGATCACGTCGAGCGCCTGGTCCCACGGCACCTGCTTGAGCTGCAGGGTCAGGCTGCCGCTGACGGAATCGCTGGCGATGATGTTCAGGCCCGAGATGTCGGCCACCGCCTGCAGCGCGGCGCGCACTTCGACGTTCTGGAAGTTGAACGAGATCTTCTCGCCCTTGTAGCCCTGCGGGCCCTGGGCCAGGCGGCTCGGGTCTTCCTTGACCGGCTTGACGTCGATGACCAGCTGGGTATCGCTCTGGTACACGCTCTGTTCCCAGTTGCCCTGGGCGTCGATGGTCATGCGCACGTTCTCGCCCGAAGGCGCGGTGGTAATGCGCGTCACCGGGGTGCCGAAGTCGGTCACGTCGAGGCGGCGGCGCAGCGTCGGCGGCAGCGCGGTGCGCAGGAAATCGACGTGGATCTGGTTGCCGGCCTGGCGCACGTCGACCGGCACCTGGCTGTTCGGCAGGTCGACCACGATGCGGCCTTCGCCGTTGGCGCCGCGGCGGAAATCGAGGTCGCGCAGGGCCTGCAGGGAAGAGGCTCCCGCAGCCGCGCGCGCCGGCGCCGCTGCGGCGCCCGGCGCCTGCGCGGCGCCGCCCGAGCCTTCGACGGTCAGCACCACCGACTTGCCGTCGATCGCGGCGGCATAGCTCAGCGGACGCTTCAGGTTCAGCACCAGGCGGGTGCGCTCGCCGGCCTGCACCACGTTCACGCCGCGCACGTCGCCCAGGTTGATGTCCTGGGCGCTCTTGCCGGTGCCGTTGGCGGTGGCGCCGAAGTCGAGCGCGATGCGCGCCGGGTTCGTGATCGAAAAACCGATCGGCAGCTTGGTCGGCGCTTCCTTCATCGCCACATTGATGACGACGTTATTGCCTTGCTGATTGGCGTGGATCGATTCGATCGCGTTGGTCTGCGCGAAAGCGCTGCTGGCGCCGAACGCCAGCACCAGGCCGAGGGCGATGCTTCCAAGTCGGGTCATTTCCGGTTCTCCTTGCTGCTTTGCAGCTCCAGCTTCGCCAGGCGCTCGACCCACTCGCCGGCAGCGTCCTGCACCACTTCACGGATATTGATGGCGTCGTCGCCCACGCGGGTGACGAGGCCGAAATTCTGGCCGATGCGCTGGCCGGCGCGGACCTGATAGACCGAACGGTCGATCTGCAGCAGCGCGTAGTTCACGCCGCCCTTCTGCAGCGTGCCCACCATCTGCATGGTGTCGAGCGGGAAGCTCTCCAGCAGTTCGCGCGGGCGCTGCAGGTCCGGCTTGTTCGGGTTCGGCGAGGCTTCCGCCGCCTGGGCCAGCTGGTTCAGCAGCTTGTTCTGGCTGAACGGATCCACCGCTTCCCTGTCGCTGTAGGCGAAGGGGATGAAATCCTTGGGTTCGGCCAGCGGCTTGACGGCCGGCCGGGTTTCCTGCTTCACCTGGTCCATCCAGGCATGCACTTCCTTGACGTCGCTGTCGCCGCAGCCGGCCAGCAGCAGGGCGAGCAAGGCGGAGGCGCCGGCGCGCATGGTCATTTGCCTGATCACGACTTGACCTCCTTCTTCTTTTTCTTGCGGGCCTGCGACTGCTGGTCCAGCTCTTCCTGGTCGAGGTAGCGGAAGGTCTTGGCCACCGCGTCGAGCGCCAGCGCGCCATCCTTGCCGGTGGTGAGCGAGAGATTGTTCAGGGTGACGATGCGCGGCATCTTCGCCATGTCGGCGGCGAATTCGCCGATGTCGTGGTAGCTGCCGGTGACCTTGATGTCGATCGGCAGCTCGGCGTAGTAATCCTTGACGATCACCTGGCCCGGCTTGAACAGCTCGAACTGCAGGCCGCGGCCGAGGCCTGCCTGGTTGATGTCCGACAGCAGCGCCGCCATTTCGGCCTTGCTCGGCAGCTGCTTCTCGAGGCGCTCGACGTAGCGGTTGACCTGCTGCTGCTGGGCTTCCAGCGCGTCCAGGTTGATCGCCTGCGCCATCTTGCTGCGGTATTCGGTGCGCAGCGTGGCTTCCTGCGCGGCCAGGGTTTCCTGTTCCTCGAACTGGCCGCTCCAATAGAAAAAGTAGCCGAGGACGAGCACGGCCGCCATCACCCCGGCCGCGCACAGCAGGCGCGGCGCCAGCGGCCACAGGCCGGGATGGCGGCCCTGCAGGCCTTCGAACTGGCCCGAGAGATCGGCGCCCAGCTGTTTCAGATCGATGTTCATGTTTTCGTTCCCGGCTTGGCGGCATCCTTGGCCGGCTCTTCTTTCTCACGCGCGCGCTTGATCGACACGTTCAGCGTGAATTCGACGACCTTGCGTCCGGTCTTGCTCTGCGCCAGGGTAGCGGCGCGCACCTCGGTCAGGTCCGGGCGTTCCAGCCACGGCGAATTGCCCGACAAGTTGCGCAGCAGTTCGGCCACGCGTTCCTGCGACTGCGCGACGCCGATCAGGAGCACCTTCTGGCCATCCTGCTTGAAGCTCTTCAGGTAGACCCCTTCCGGCGTCTGGCGCACCAGTTCGTCGAGCAGGTAGACCGGCTGGTTGCGGTCGCCCTGCAGGTCTTCGACGGCCTGCTGGCGCGCCTTCAGCGCTTCGATCTCGCTCTTCAGGCTGGCGATCTTGCTGATCTTTTTGTCGAGTTCCGCGTTGGCCTGCTTGAGCACGTTGTTGCGCTGGTTCTGGGTCGAGATCTGGCTGGCGTTGTAGCCGCCCACCATCAGCACCAGGGCCGCGCCGAGCAGGCCGCCGAGCGCCATCAGCGCCGCGAACGCGGCCTGCTTCTGCTTGCGTTTCGCTTCCCGGTGGGGAAGCAGGTTAATCCGGATCATCAGCCAAACCTCCGCATTGCCAGGCCGCAGGCGACCAGATAGGCCGGCGCCTCGTTGCGCAGCTGCTGTTCGCGCACCGATGCGCCCAGCTGCATGCCCTTGAACGGCGACATCACCGCGCTCGAAATCCTGGTGCGGCTGGCGATGATGTCGAGCAGGCCCGGCACCAGCGCGCAGCCGCCCGCCAGCCAGATCTGGTCGATGCGGGTGTACGGGGTCGACGTGAAGAAGAACTGGATCGCGCGCGTGACTTCGAGCGCCGCGTTTTCCAGGAAGGGGGCGAGCAGGTCGCCCGCGTAGTTGTCCGGCAGGTCGCCCGCCTTCTTGCGCGCTTCCGCTTCCTCGAAGGACAGGCCGTAGGCGCGCACGATGTCCTGGGTCAGCTGAATCCCGCCGAAGGGCTGTTCGCGTTCGTAGACGGTCTCGCCGTTCTGCAGCACCGAGATGTGGGTGGCCTGGGCGCCGATCTGGAACAGGGCCACGATCTGCCCTTCTTCGCCGCCTTGTTCGTCTATTACCCGCTGTGCCGCGCTGCGCGCCGCATACGATTCGATGTCCATCACGGTGGCCGTGAGGCCGGCCGCTTCGAGGATCGCGACCCGGTCCTCGACCTTCTCGCGCCTGGCCGCGGCCAGCATCACTTCCATGTCTTCCGGCGAATTCGGCGCCGCGCCGATGACGTCGAAATCGAGGCTGACTTCGTCCAGCGCGAACGGGATGTACTGGCTGGCTTCCGATTCGACCTGCACTTCGAGCTGGTCTTCGGCCAGGCCGGCGGGCAGGATGATTTTCTTGGTGATGACGGCGGCCGGCGGCATGCCGAGCGCGACATGCTTGATCTTGGTGCCGCTCTTTTTCCAGACGCGCAGCACGGCTTCCGACACCGCTTCGATGTTTTCGATGTTACCGTCGACCACGGTGCCGCGCGGCAGCGGCTCGGACGCATAGCGCTCCAGCCGCAGTTGGCCTTTGCCGGCATCCGCCAGCTCTACCAGGCGCACGCCGGACGTACTGATGTCGATCCCGATCAAGGGCGGGTTGGACTGTCCGAACAAGGAACCTAGACTGATCACGAGCGTTGCTCCCTCTTTTGCTACTTCTGCGTTCCGTGGAACGACTATTTGAACGCCCGGTGGGGAATTACTTATTTAGAAAAATGAGTCACTTAAGGCGTCTTGTTTATGTATACGCTCAAGGCACTGCGGCAAATCGTAGCAATAAGGATGAGTGCAGACAAGAAATTTCTACATGGGAACATTTCGGCCGAAGCATGAAAACGACACTTGGTTTTCGACGATGATCGATCGATATTGTCGCGATTTACACACCTGTTATCGACTTGACCAGTCGTGTTTCCGGGACGGCACTGCCTTATAATGAATATGGTCAACACAGCGAACCTTCATGCGCATGAAAGCATCTTCGAACGGGGCGCCGACGCCGCCCTCCTCGCCGTCTTCCGGCAAACATAGCCCGAAGCGAATCATCCTCACCCTGCTCGCCACCCTGTTCGGCCTGGCCGTGTGCGGCGTGCTGGTGGTCGTGTTCGCGCTGGCGATGGCCTACCCCAACCTGCCCGCCCTGGATACCCTGACCGACTACCGGCCGAAGATGCCGCTGCGGATCTTCACTGCGGATAACGTCCTGATCGGCGAATTCGGCGAAGAGCGCCGCACCCTGGTCCACTTCAAGGACATCCCAGACGTAATGAAGAAGGCCGTGCTGGCGATCGAAGATACCGGCTTCTACGAGCACGGCGGCGTCGACTACTGGGGCATCCTGCGCGCGGCCCTGCACAATGCCACCGGCGGTGCGCGCCAGGGCGCGTCGACCATCACCCAGCAGGTGGCGCGCAACTTCTTCCTGTCTTCGGAACAGACCCTCAAGCGCAAGGCGTATGAAGCGCTGCTGGCCTGGAAGATCGAGAAGAACCTGACCAAGGACCAGATCCTCGAGGTCTACATGAACCAGATCTACCTGGGCCAGCGCGCCTTCGGCTTCTCGTCGGCGGCGCAGATCTATTTTGGCAAAGACCTCAAGGACATCACCGTGGCCGAAGCGGCCATGCTGGCCGGCCTGCCGAAGGCGCCTTCGGCCTACAACCCGGTGGTGAACCCGAAGCGCGCGCGCCTGCGCCAGCAGTACATCCTGCTGCGCATGCACCAGCTCCGCTACATCACCGACGCCCAGTTCGAGCAGGCCAAGAACGAAGAACTCAAGATCAAGACCGACAGTACGGCCTTCGGCGTGCATGCGGAATACGTGGCCGAGATGGCGCGCCAGCTGGTCTACGAACAGTTCAAGGAAGACACCTATACCCGCGGCCTGAACGTGTTCACCACCATCACCAAGGCCGACCAGGACGCCGCCTACCTGGCGCTGCGCCGCGGCGTGATGGACTACGAGCGCCGCCACACCTACCGCGGTCCGGAAAAGTACATCGAGATCCCGTCCAACAAGAGCGAAGCCGACGAAGCCATCGAAGCCGAGCTGGCCGAGCATCCGGATTCCGACGACATCGTCGCCGCCATCGTGCTGCAGGCTTCGCCCTCACAAGTGACGGCGGTGCTGGCCTCGGGCGAGGAAATCAAGATGAGCGGCGCCGGCCTGGCTTTCGCCCAGGGCTGGCTGTCGCCGAAAGCCGCCGAGACCCGCCGCGTCCGCCGCGGTGCGGTGATCCGCGTGACCCAGGACGGCGGCTCGGTCTGGGCCATCACCCAGATGCCGGAAGTGGAATCGGCCTTCGTCGCGGTGAACCCGGACGACGGCGCGATCCAGGCGCTGATCGGCGGCTTCGACTTCAACCGCAACAAGTTCAACCACGTGACGCAGGCGTGGCGGCAGCCGGGTTCCTCGTTCAAGCCTTTCATTTACTCGGCTTCGCTGGAGCGCGGCTTCTCGCCGGCGACCCTGATCAACGACGCACCGATCTCCTTCGACGCCGGCTCGACCGGCGGTCAGCCCTGGCAGCCGAAGAACTACGACGGCAAGTACGAAGGCCCGATGACGATGCGGCGCGGCCTGACCAAGTCGAAGAACATGATCTCGATCCGCATCCTGAACAAGATCGGCGCCCGCTACGGCCAGGAGTACGCGACCCGCTTCGGCTTCGACGCGGATAAAAACCCGCCCTACCTGACGCTGGCGCTGGGCGCGGGCGCGACCACGCCGCTGCAGATGGCCGGCGCCTATTCCGTGTTCGCCAACGGCGGCTACCGCGTGATGCCCTACCTGATCTCGAAGGTGACCGATGCCGACGGCAAGATTCTGTCGGAAGCGCGTCCGGAGCGTGCCGGCGTCGACGCCAACCGCGTGATCGACGAGCGCAACGCCTGGCTGATGGACAGCATGCTGCGCGACGTCGCGCGCTACGGCACCGCCGCCAAGGCCCAGCAGATCCTGAAGCGTCCGGACATCGCCGGCAAGACCGGCACCACCAACGATTCGATCGACGCCTGGTTCGCCGGCTACCAGCCGCACCTGGTGGGCATCGCCTGGATCGGCTACGACCAGCCGCGCAACCTGGGCAACAAGGAAACCGGCGGCGGCCTGGCCCTGCCGATCTGGATCGGCTTCATGCAGAAGGCGCTGAAGAACGTGCCGGTCGAGGACCGTCCGGCCCCTGGTGGCCTGGTCCAGTACGGCGACGAGTTCTATTACATGGAAAACCCGCCTGGTACCGGCGTGCAGTCGCTCGATGTCGGTACGGCGCCGCCTGCGGCCGAGCAGAAAGCGCGCGATGCGGTGCGAAACGAGTTATTCTGACGGAATTGACGATTCGGACTGAAAACCATCCATGAGCATCCAGAACACCTCCAGCACGGCCTTCATCTCGACCGGCATCCCCGGCCTCGACAACGTGCTGGGCGGCGGCCTGACCCGGGACAGGCTGTACCTGGTCGAGGGCGACCCCGGCGCCGGCAAGACCACGCTGGCGATGCAGTTCCTGGTCGAGGGCGCGGCGCGCGGCGAGACCGTGCTCTACATCACCCTGGCCGAGACCGAGGTCGAACTGCGCGCGGTGGCGCAGGCGCACGGCATGTCGCTGGACGGCGTGACGGTGCAGGAGGTGATTCCGGACGAAAGCCTGCTCGATCCGGGCGAACAGTACACGGTGCTGCATCCGTCCGAAGTCGAACTGGGCGAAACCAACAACCTGATCCTCAAGCTGGTCGAGCAGCTCAATCCGACCCGCGTCGTGCTCGATTCGCTGTCCGAACTGCAGCTGCTGTCGGGCAGCCCGCTGCGCTACCGGCGCCACGTGCTGGCGCTCAAGCAGTATTTCGCCAAGCGCTCCTGCACCGCCCTCCTGCTCGACGACAAGACCTCGGTGCAGGGCGACCAGCAGGTGCGCAGCATCGCGCACTGCGTGATCTCGCTGCAGCACACCGATTCCGAATACGGCGCCGAGCGGCGCCTGGTGCGGGTCCTGAAATACCGCGGGGTCGCGTTCCGCCGCGGTCCGCACGATTACTCGATCCTGACCGGCGGACTGACCGTCTACCCGCGCATCGTGGCCGCCGAGACGCGCCAGATGAGCAGGCGCGCCCAGGTCGGCAGCGGCCTGCCGGTACTGGACATGCTGCTGGGCGGCGGCATCGAGGAAGGCTCCAGCACCCTGGTGTCCGGACCGCCAGGCACCGGCAAGTCGAGCGTGGCGGTGCAGTTCGTGAAGGCGATGACGGATCGCGGCCAGCGCGCCGCCATGTTCCTGTTCGAGGAATCCTTCAATACCATGCTGAATCGCAGCGAAGGCCTCGGCATCGACCTGCGCGCGCCCTATGAGACGGGCCTTTTGAGCGTGCACCAGATCGATCCGGCCGAAATGTCGCCGGGCGAGTTCAGCCACGCCGTGTGCGGCGCCGCGGACCAGGGCGCGCGCGTGATCGTCATCGACAGCCTGAACGGCTACATGAACGCCATGCCGGAAGCCGGCTTCTTGTCCACCCACCTGCACGAAATCCTGACCTACCTGGGCCAGCGCGGCGCGGTGACCTTCCTGGTCGGCGTCCAGCAGGGGATCGTCGGCGCCACCATGTCGACCGGCATGGACGTCAGTTACATGGCGGACAACGTCCTGATCCTGCGCTACTTCGAAGCCCAGGGGGCGGTCCAGAAGGCGATTTCGGTGTTCAAGAAGCGCGGTAGCGCCCACGAGACGACCTTGCGCCAATTTGATATTACGCCAAGCGGTATCACCGTCGGGCCGGTGCTCACCAGCTTCCAGGGCATCCTGACCGGCGTACCGACCATCCTGGACGCCAGCCAGGTCCAGGCGCATCCCCTTGCCGCGACGTGATGCTCGAGTCCGGTCCTGAATACCGCATCCTGATCCATGCCCCGGTAGGAAAGGACGCCCGGCTCATCGCTGAACTGTACGGGCGCGCCGGCATCGACTGCGGAGTATGCGCCCAGCTCGGCCAGCTGATGGAAGAACTCGGCCGCGGCGCCGGCGCACTGCTGGTCGCCGACGAGGCGATCACGCCGGAATTCCTGCGCGTGGTCGGCCACTACATCGAACACCAGCATGGCTGGTCCGACCTGCCGGTGCTGGTCATGAGCCGGCGCGAAGCAACGTCGCCGGGGCTGCAGCACCGCTACCTGGAGCTGGGCAACGTCTCGCTGCTGGAACGCCCGGCGCAGGGCGTGACCCTGGTCAGCGCGGCGCAATCGGCGCTGCGCGCGCGCCGCCGCCAGTATGCGATGCGCGAAGTCGACCAGCGCAAGGACGAATTCCTGGCCATGCTCGGGCACGAACTGCGCAATCCGCTGGCGCCGATCCGCGCCGCCTCCGATCTGCTGCGCCTGCCCTCGCTGGGTCCCGAGAAGATCCAGCAGACCAGCGAAATCATCTCGCGCCAGGTCAAGCACATGACGGGTCTGATCGACGACCTGCTCGACCTGTCGCGGGTCTCGCGCGGCCTGGTCACGCTGGACGAGACGCTGCTGGATGCGCGCCAGATCGTCACCGCCGCGGTCGAGCAGGTGCGGCCGCTGGTCGACGCGCGCCGGCACCGCGTGACCATCCAGATGCCCGGTGAAGCCGCCTTCGTGCACGGCGACCAGAAGCGCCTGGTGCAGATCGTCGCGAACGTGCTGAACAACGCCGCCAAGTACACGCCCGAGGGCGGCGACATCGCCGTAGCGCTGTTTGCCGACGAGGACACCGTCAGCTATGTCGTCAGCGACAACGGCATCGGCATGGCGCCGCAGACCATCGACCACGTGTTCGACATGTTCGCCCAGGCCGAGCGCTCGTCCGACCGGTCCCAGGGCGGGCTCGGCATCGGCCTGGCGCTGGTGCGCAACCTCGTGGCCCTGCACGGCGGCCGGGTGGCGGCGTACAGCGAGGGTATCGGCAAGGGCAGCCGTTTCACGGTGACCCTGCCGCGCGTCGAGGATGCCGGCAGGGACGCCGCGCCGGCCGCGCACGGACTGGCGCCGGCACAAGCGGAGGCGCTGCGCCTGCTGGTCGTCGACGACAACGAGGACGCCGGGCAGATGCTCGGCATGTACCTGGAAATGGCAGGCTACCGGGTGACGGTGGTGCAGAGCGCACGCGCAGCACTGGAAGCCGTGCGTACCGAAACGCCGGACGCCTGCCTGCTCGACATCGGCCTGCCGGACATCGACGGCAACGAACTGGCGCGCCAATTGCGGCAGATGCCGGCCATGGCCTCGGCGACCCTGATCGCGATCACCGGCTACGGACAGGATGCCGACCGCGCGCGAACGAAGGCGGCCGGCTTCGACCACCACTTCGTCAAGCCGGTCGACATGGACGGCCTGCTGGCCGTGCTCAGCGCAGTGTGACCGCCGCCCCGCCCTGCTGGGTGGCGTAGTCGGCCAGCGAGGCAAACAGTTCGCTGTCGTCGCGCGTGTTGCGCCATTCGCCGTCGACGCGCTTGTAGTGGAAGCCGCCGGCGCGCGCCGCCACCCACATCTCCTGCAAGGGCGCCTGGCTGTTGACGATGATTTTCGAACCGTTGTCCACGAACTCGATCTCGAGCACGTTGCCGCTGCGCTTGCATTCGACGTCCACCACGTCCTGCTCGAACAGGCGGTCGAAGGCCAGTTCGATCTCGTTCAGGGTGGCGTCGGCCAGGTCCAAAAATTCGGTTTCGGTCATGCTACACTCCAAGGTCTGCTAATCAAACCGTGATTCTAATCGTGAAGTCCCCATTTGCGCTCCCGGCCGCCGGCTTTGCCCTCGCCGTCCTGCTGTCCGCCTGCGGCCAGCCCGGCCCGCTCTACATGCCCAAGCCGCCTGCGCGCGGCGGCGCCTCGGCCCCGGCCGCGCCCGCCCCGGCAGCCGTCACGCCGGTGACGACGGTATCGCCGCCGGCACCCGCCGCCGGCACCAGCATGCCGCCTGCGGGATCGAACTCGAACAACACGCAAGCGCCACTCTCTCCCCCCGCCACCCAACAGTAACCATGTCGCACTTTACGTACCAAGACGGCGTCCTGCACGCCGAAGGCGTTCCCCTGCCCGCCATCGCCCAGCAATTCGGCAGCCCCACCTATGTCTACTCGAAGGCCCAATTGCTGGCCAATTTCAGGGGCTACGCCGCGCCGTCCCAGGGCCGTGACGCCCTGGTCTGCTACGCGATGAAGGCGAATTCGAACCTGGCCATCCTCGACATCCTGGCGCGCGAAGGCGCCGGCTTCGACATCGTCTCGGGCGGCGAACTGCTGCGCGTGATCGCCGCCGGCGGCGACCCGGTCAAGGTGATCTTCTCGGGCGTGGGCAAGACCGTGGCCGAGATCGAACTGGCGCTGAACAAGGGCATCCTGTGCTTCAACGTCGAGTCGATCCCCGAACTGCACCGGATCAATGAAGTGGCCGGCCGCCTCGGCAAGCGCGCGCCCGTCTCGCTGCGCGTGAACCCGAACGTCGATCCGAAGACCCACCCCTACATTGCGACCGGCCTGAAGGCCAGCAAGTTCGGCGTGGCCTTCTCGGACGCGCTCGACACCTACCGCACCGCCGCTTCGCTGCCGCACCTGGACGTGGTCGGCATCGACTGCCACATCGGCTCGCAGCTGCTGGACGACGCGCCGCTGCTCGAAGCCCTGGACAAGCTGATCGAACTGATCGACACCCTGGCCAGCGAAGGCATCCACTTGCACCACCTGGACGTGGGCGGCGGCCTGGGCATCGACTACGGCACCGGCGACAATTCGCCTGTGCCGATCGGCGATTACGTGTCGCGCGTGTTCGCCCGCATCGACGCCTGGCGTGCCGAAAAATACGAGGGCAAGCCGGTCAAGGTGATCTTCGAACCGGGCCGCTCGATCGTCGGCAATACCGGCGTGCTGCTGATGTCGGTCGAGTTCCTCAAGCCGGGCGAAGAAAAGAACTTCTGCGTGGTCGATGCGGCCATGAACGACATGATGCGCCCGGCGCTGTACCAGGCCTGGATGGACGTGAAGCCGGTCGCCCAGCGCGATGCGGCCCCGGTCAAGTACGACCTGGTCGGCCCGATCTGCGAATCGGGCGACTGGCTGGCGCGCGACCGCGAGCTGGCAATCGAGCCGGGCGACCTGCTGGCGATGATGACGGCCGGCGCCTACGGTTTCACGATGGCCTCCAACTACAACACCCGCGGCCGCGCGGCCGAGGTGCTGGTCGACGGCGACCAGGTGCACCTGATCCGCCAGCGCGAGAATCCGGCGGATCTGTTTGCGCTGGAAACCATCGTCAAATAAAGCTCGTCGCCTCGCGAACCCCGTCGCCCCCGCGGAGGCGGGGGTCCAAGTTATTCACCCGAGCCGGGCACAATCGACTTGCTCACCTTGCCCTGCTCGTCCAGCATCTGGATCTCGGCCTTGCCGTCCGCCGACACCAGCAGCATCATGCGCGTGCGTCCCTTCGCATCCTTCAATTGCAGGGCCGAACCCTTGTCGCCCGTGTTGCCGAGCCAGATGCGGCTCTTCATCTGGCCGCCTTCATCCTTGTAAAACGGAATGTCATTGATGCTGAGGCCGGTGCGCTGGTGGCTGGCGCTGTCGGTGTTGATGAGCTGCATCGCCTGATCCTGGCGGAAGCGGTCGAAGGTCAGCGACAGGCCGGAGGCGATGCTGCCATCCTCGGCGATGCTGCCCTTCTGGATCAGCCCGCCGTTTTCCGTGCCCTCCTCGTTGATGAACAGCATGCCGGCGAAGTCACGCCGGTCCGGCCGCGCGATCTCCTTGCCTTGCTTGAACAAACCGGGGAACTGGGCCTTGCTGGCGATGATCATCCGTTTGGTGCCGTCCGGCTCGACGATGTTGATGCGGCCGACGGTGATCTCGTCGAAGGTCTCGTGACGGAGCGGGCTCTTGGCGCCGGTCAGGGTGACGATGGCGGCCAGGGCTGCGGCCATGCTGGTGGCGCCGGCGAGGAAGGTGCGGATCTGCGACATGGGACTCCCTTGGTTGGTGGGTTAGCGGGTCTTGTTTTTCATGCGGCGCAGCCGCCATTCGATGAACAGGCCGACGAAGCCGCTCACCAGGACGATGGCGCCCAGGTATTGCAGGATGCGGTTGCCCTGGGCCAGTGCGTAGGTGGTATGGTCCAGCTCGAAGCGGCGGCGGCCGTTTTCGGCGGGTTCGTAATACACCGTGCCGCGGCTGGCCGGCCATTCCACGGTGACCGGCCTGACCCGGTTCGCCATGAATGCCGCGGCCTCCTTCGCCGCCTCGTCGGCCGTCATGGTCTTTGCCGTAAACTTGAGCGCCAGGATCTCCCTGTACTTGTCGAAGATGTTTTCCGCCTCGCCGGGCAGGATCACACCGGGCGAGCTGTACTTGTAGAGATTGTTCGGCATGAAGATGCCATCGTTCGCGGCCAGCATCATGGCGAAGCCGAGGACCCAGGCCGCCGCCGAACCGTACAGCCACTTTTTGGTGTCCCTGATCTGGGCCGCGGCGGCGCCGGTCGTGAACTGCGTGACCGCCGGGATGTGGCGCAGCGTGGTCGCCAGGACGTCCCGGTCGACTTCGCTGAGGAAAGAAGCCGCGTCCATTTCCAGGCCGGCCAGGAGGGTGGAAAACATCTCGGCCGAAGGCACCGATTTGTCGTTTTCCAGTTTCGAGAGATAGGACTGCTCGATCCCCGCCACCTGCGCAAACTGCGGCTGGGTCAGGCCTTTGTCTAGCCGGATCTGTTTGAGTCGTTCGCCAAATTGCATGAGAAGCTTTCCTGAACGTCAATGGAAAGCTTGTATTCTTGGCTATTCATGCATGACTTGGAAGATGAATATGCGCGAATAAGGATGAATTTTAGAAAAATCTCGGCTCAGTGACGGCCACGCCAGCCGCCACGGTAGCCGCCGCCCCAGCCGCCGCGGTGTCTACCCCAGCCATGCCCGCCGCGATAGCGATGCTCGTAGAAGCCGAAATCGAGCGATATCGGCGGTCCGACGTAGGTCGGGTAGGCGTAGCTGTAGGGACCGTAATACGCGGGCGCTGCCGCCGGCGCCGCGTCGTAGGCGTAAGGCAGCGGCGCATAGACGCAGCCCGACAAGGCTGCTCCTGCCGCCAGCGAGAGAATCAGGCGTTTCGCCGCGCCTCGTCTGTAAAGTTCCATCTCGACGTCCTCAAGTGCCGTCTACTTGATTCTAGGCGAGAGGGGGCCGATTGCAATCTTATTTACCTTTGCGCTTGCTTGTACGAATGCTAAGCTTGGCCGACCCTTTTTGAAGGCAGCCGATGCAAGCATTCGATCCCTCCGACAGCCCTTCCCTGCCTGCCCTGACACTGCCACGGGTCGGTAGCCAGCGTCTCCTGCTGGGCCTGCTGCAAGGCCTGATGCTTTACCTGCTCTACCGGGCCGCCAAGGAGCAGTCCTGGCCCGCGACGGCCACGCTGCTGTTCGTACCCCTGGTGCTGGCGGCCCTGATCGTGCCGGTGCTCCTGATTTCGAGCCTCGGTCACATGCCGCGCCGCCAGCTCATCCTGTGGGGCGGCGCCGCCCTGCTGCTGCTGGCCGGCCTGGGCTTGCATGACGCCTGGCGCGGCGCCGACCTGCCCTTGCCGCCTGCCGAGAAGACGGGGGTGTTCCAGAGCGGAGCCGGCACCCATCGGTCCCTGTATCCCTCGCCGCAACTGGTGTGCTTCGCCATCGCCGGTTTCTTCATCGCCCATGCGCTGGTGACGGCTGCCGTCCGCGCCGGCCGCAGGGTCGCTCCGTATGTCACCTACTTCGACATCGCCTGGAAACATGGCGTGCAGCTGGCCTTCAGCGCCCTGTTCACCGGGGTGACCTGGCTCGTGCTGTACTTGGGCGCGGCGCTGTTCGAGCTGGTCAAGCTGAAGTTTCTCACCGAGCTGATCCGTGAAGAATGGTTTGCGATTCCCGTGACGGTATTCGCCTTCTCCTGTGCCATGCATCTGACCGATGTACGTCCGGCCATCGTGCGCGGCATCCGCAGCCTGCTGCTCATGCTCCTTTCCTGGCTGCTGCCCGTCATCGTGGTGCTGGTCGGCGGGTTCCTGCTCACGCTCCCCTTTACCGGCCTGGCGCCGCTATGGGCCACGCGTCGCGCCGCGACGGTGCTCCTGTTCGCGGCAGCCAGCCTCGTGGTGCTGATCAATGCCGCCTGGCAGAACGGTGAAGACGGCAAGACGGTTGCGCGCGTGGTGCGGCTGGCCGCGCGCGGCGCCGCCTTGCTGCTGGCGCCCTTGGTCCTCATCGCCATGTATGCCTTGTTCCTGCGTGTGCGCGATTACGGCTGGACCGGTGAGCGCGTCAGCGCGGCGGCCTGCATGCTGGTGGCCGCCTGCTATGCGGCCGGCTATTTCCGTGCTGCCCTCAGGCCCGGCTGGCTATCCGCACTGGCAGGGGTCAACGTCGCCACCGCCTTCGTCGTCCTCGGCGTGCTCCTGCTGCTGTTCTCGCCGTTGCTCGACCCGGCCCGGGTCTCGGTTGCCAGCCAGGTTGCGCGGCTGGAGAGCGGCAAGACGACGCCGGACCGCTTCGACTTCGCCTTCCTGCGCTTCGACGGCGAACGCTATGGACGCGCTGCACTGGACCGTATCGAGCGCGCCCAGGGCGCGGATGCAGTGCTGGTGAAGCGCCGCATCGCCATCGTGCGCAATATGAAAAGCCGCTGGGAACGCGTTGCGCCGTTGACCCGACGCCCCGACCTGGGCACGAACCTGATCCTGCACCAGCCGGGGGCAAGGCTGCCGGCCAGCTTCCTGGGCACCGATTGGGCCTTGAAGAACGAGCTCAACGTGTATCCGGATTGCCTGCGCGAGCCGGGCAAACGCTGCGATGCTTTTCTGCTGGACGTGAACGGCGACGGCAAACCCGAGGTGTTCCTTAGCACCCGCGACGAGGCCGCCACCACAACGGATGTCATCGTGGTGGGTGAGCCGGACACCGTCGTGCTGGCTGAAGATGCCAAGGGACAGTGGTCGGCGATTGCCCGCGCGGTGTTGCCGCCGATCGATTGCCAGGTCTTGTACGATGATCTTGCGGCCGGCAGGGCCGGGACGGCGCCGGCCCCTCTGGCGGACATCCAGATCGGCGCAGCACGTGCGCGCCTGGAGCCGGTTACGCCCGACAGCGGCTGCAAGCCGCGCAAACGCTAGCCGGCCCCCGGGCTGCAGCGCAGCAGGCGCCGCACGCAATCGCCCACCGCCGCGTGCAGCTCGGGCGGACGGCGGATCTCGAAATCGAAGGGCATGCCGGCCAGCTGGCGCGCGAACCAGTCCAGCTCGTCCGATTGGGCGTGGATCAGCACGCCCTCGGCCGTCTCTTCGAACACCCCGGCTTCGGCAAACAGGTGGGCCCGCGCCGATACCGCATCGGTTTTCAGGAGCACCTCGATGGTGAAGGCGCGCGGCAGCGTGGCCACGGCCTGCACCACGTGGGCCATCGCATCGAATCCCGGCGGGCGTTCGAAGGGTTCCGCCAGCGGTTCCACGCCGCCAATCCGGTCCAGCCTGAAGGTGCGCAGCGCCTGCCGCAGGTGGCACCAGCCGGCCGCGTACCAGCGTCCGTGGCGCAGCGCCAGGCCGTAGGGATCGAAGCGGCGCACCGATTCCTCACCGTGCAGGTCGCGGTAGCGCAGCACGACCCGCCGGCAGGCCTGGGCGGCGCCGGTCAGCGCCACCAGGGCCTGGTTGTCGCCCGGTGCGATCGCCCGCACCGCGTCCAGCTTGACGGTGTCGTCGACGGCCCGCACACGCCGCTTGAGGCCGTCCGGCATGACGCGCTTCAGCTTGGCCTGGGCGCTGGCCACTGCCGGTGCCGCTTCGGCCAGGCCCAGCCCGCGCGCCGCCAGCAAACCCAGCGACAGCGCCAGCGTCTCGTCCTCGGTGAACATCATCGGCGGCAATTTAAAACCGGGCATCAGCGCATAGCCGCCGGCGCGCCCGCGCTCGGCCGTGATCGGAATGCCGATGTGCTCCAGCTTGCCGACATAGCGCCGCAGGGTGCGGCGGTCGACGCCGAGACGCGGCGCCAGCTCGGCACCGCTCATGCGGCCGTGGGTCTGCAGCAGCTCGAGTAAAGCGAGAACGCGTGTGGTCGGGCGGTACATAGGACCGATTATGACCTATATCCCTTTTACGCTGCCATTTTGACCACATGAGAAGGTGAAGGAAATGGGGAATGCAACGCTGTGGCTGTACTTTGTGCTGGTGTTCGGCATCATCGCCCTGCCCGGGCTCGACATGGCCTATGTGCTGGCGAATGCGCTGACCGGCGGCGGCAAGGCCGGCCTGGCCGCAGTGGCCGGCATCGTCGCCGGCGGCATCTGCCACATCGCGATGGGCGCGCTCGGCGTGGCGGCCATCGTGCGGCTCTGGCCGGCGCTGTTCAACCTGCTGCTGGTGGCGGGCGCGGTCTATATCGGCTGGATCGGCTGGCTTCTAATACGCGCGGGTGCGACCAGGCTCGAGGTGCGGACCGGCGCCAGTGCGCAGCCGACGGCGTCGGTGTTCCTGAAGGGGATGGCGACCTGCCTGTTGAATCCGAAGGCCTATGTGTTCATGCTGGCGGTGTTCCCGCAGTTCCTGAAGCCGACGCAGGGGCCGATCTGGGCCCAGGCCACCGCCCTCGGCCTGATCACGGCCGGCACCCAGGCCGGCGTGTACGGCGGCGTGGCCCTGCTGGCGCAACGGGCCGGCGGCTCGCTCCGGGCGAGCGGTCTGGCGACGCGTGCCGTCGGCATGCTGCTGGTCGGGACCGGCGTTGTGACGGTCGTGCAGGGGTGGCAGGCATGAGCCGGCGCATCCTGTCCGGCGCCGCGCTGGCCTGCGCGCTGTCCGTCCTGCCCCTTGCCGGCGCCCTTGCGCAGGACTGCTGCCCGGTCGTCGAACTGCGCCAGTACACGCTGTATCCCGGCAAGCGCGACGAACTCATTACGCTGTTCGAGCAGCGCTTCATCGAAAGCCAGGAGGCCACCGGCATGCGCATCGCCGCCACCTTCCGCGACCTGGCCGACCCGGACCGCTTCGTGTGGGTGCGCGGTTTTACGGATATGAAGAAGCGCCACGATGCGCTCACTGCCTTTTATTACGGCCCCGTATGGCAGACCTACCGCGAGCAGGCCAATGCCACGCTGGCCGACAACGACAACGTGCTGTTGCTGCGGCCTGCTTACCCTGGCAGCGGCTTCGCGCTCGATGGCCTGGTGCGGCCTGCGTCGGGGCCTGCTGCCGGACCTGTCACCGGCGGCCGGCTGGTGGTCGCCACGATCTACTATCTGCGGGCGGACACCCTGCCCGGCTTCGCCACGGCGTTCAGGCGCGACATGGCGCCGCTGCTTGAACGAAGCGGCACCCGCATTCTCGCGCAATATGTGTCGGAAAAAAGCCCGAATACCTTCCCACGCTTGCCGGTGCGGGAACAGGAGCATGTGTTCGTCGTCTTTGCCGCCTTTGACGATGCCGATGCTTACCTGCGGCAGCAGCGTGCGCTGGGAGCGGATGAGAGGCGGCGCAGTGTGCTGGCTACGCAGGCCGCTGCCATGGAGCGCGCACCGGAGACGCTGTTACTGCAACCGACAGCGCGTTCGCTGGTGCGCTAGACAGCTCACAGGACGACTTACGCGGATCGCGCGAATGCCGCGGCACGGGAACCGGCCAGCGCGGCAGCCAGGGTGTTGCGGTCGGGATGCAACAACGTCGTCGTCACCGGATCGAAGAAGCGCGCATGCAGCGCAAGGGCGAAGCTGCAGATGGCGTCAAGTTTCGCATTCGTTGCCGACACATCGAGACGTATCCTGATCTCACTTTGTCGGTATCGTCGAAGACAAGGTCGATGCGGCCGGCCATTGCGGCAGCGTCCAGCCATCCTCCTCCAGAACCGGCAGGACATTTTCTGCACAAACCATGAACAAGTCGAACTGCCAGATTGCCATCGCCTAAGCTCAAGAAACGAAGGTCAGATGCGAGCGGAACGACCCCAGATCGTCGGCATCCGCGAACCATCGTTTGGCGACAATCTCGAAAGCCTCGTCGTTGAAGTAGAGAAGAATCAGCTCCCCGCTTTCCCGGGCCTTCAGAAAATCGCTCCAGGGCCGCGCCGCCTGGCCGTGCGCGCTGCTGAGGAACAATTTTTGATCGTCCCAGGCATACGTGAGGTCGACCCGGCCCCGTGCTTGCGCGTACAGCCTGCGCAACTTCGGCCGCAAAAACAGACGGTCCTGGATGAACTCGCCGAGCAGACCGCCCAGGGCGCAAAACACCATGAGCAGACCTGCCTTGCCTGGTGAAAAGAACAAGGTCGCAATGCCGATGATGATGGCGATCCCTGCAATCAGCTTGATGAAAAAGACGGTCTTCCGCCGATGCAAACTATAGGCGGCAACGAATTCCTGCTCTGTGATTTGTCCAGTGACCACCTACCTCAGCACCAATCCTTATCCGGCTGCATCTTGAGCCGCTTCGCCGCCTCGACCACGTCCTGCAATTCCACCGGGTCGCTGAACGGATCCGGGTCCAGCTCGGTCACGCGGTTCAGCTCCTTCTGCCAGCGCCGCAGCTCGGCGATGTAGTCCTGGTCGGGCTCGCGCTTCAGGTCGCCATCCTGCTCGGCCAGGTCGCAGATGCCGTTGTGCAGCCACTCGCCGGTGTGCCAGTCGGGCATGTCGACCGCCGGGAACAGGCAGATGCCCTGCAGGTCGATGCCGCGGTCCACCGCCGCCAGCGATTCCTGCATCACGTCGCGCAGCCAGTCGGCGCGGCCGCGGTCGAGGCCGCTAGTTTCGCCGATGATGAGCGGCCGGCGGTAGCGCTCCCAGACGGTTTGCAGCATGTCGCACAGCGGCGCGATGCGGTCGTCGCCGGGCGGCAGCGCCGCATGCGGGCCGTGTTCGCGGTATTCCATCTGGCCGAAGGAATAGACATTGGCGCCGACGATATCCAGGATCTCGGGCGCGCCGCCGAGCTCCGGGTGTTCGCGGCCGGCGATGATGTCCCAGGCCAGGAAGGTGTCGACGCAGGTCTCGTGTTCCGCGGCCGCGATCTGGTCGGGACGGTCGCGCGGCGCCACCACCCGCACCAGCGGATCGACGTGCACCATGCGCGCTTCCGGATCGACTTCGCGGATCGCCTTCACGCCGGCGATCGCGGCCTTGCACAGCGCCACGCGAAGGCGCATGCGGTCTTCGCGGCGGCAGTGGAAAGGCGCGGCCCAGCCCCATTCGCCGGCGCAGAAGGAGAAGAAGGTGATCTCGTTGATCGGCGTGAAGAAGTGCGGGCCGCGTACTTTCGGCACCACGTACTCGGCGGCGGCGCGGCAATAGCGGGCGAAGCGCTCGGTGAAATCGTCGGCGAAAGGATCGAGATCGTCCGGGTAGCCGTAATGGAAGAGGTCCCAGATCGGCAGCACTTTCGCCGCGTTCATGGCCTCGATGTAGCGGTCGACGCTTGAAAAGTCGTAGCTGCCGCCCTTGTCCACCATCGGCCAGGGAATGCCTTCGCGGGCCACGGCAATGCCCAGGCGGCTCAGGTGTCGATAGTCTTCGGCCACATGGCGGTCGTGCGCGGTTTCCGCCACCAGGTTGCGGCGCACGCCCTCCTTCCACAGAAAGGTCGAGCACTCGAAACCGGACAGGAAAAAGGTCGGAAAGATTCCTGGACGCTGGGCCATGCGGACGTCCTTTCGGTTGGGTTCAGTCGCGTCCGCGCGAGCGGTCTTCCGGCCAGGCCTGGCGCGCGCAGGCCACGGCCTGCTCGTTCCAGCGGCCATCCAGGATCAGGCAGCGATCGACCGAGGAGCCGGTCCGGAAGCGCGACAAAGCCAGCACCAGCACGAGGGCGAGTACCAGCAGCAGGCCGATGACGGACGGTCCCTTCATCATGTCAGGGAACCGACCGGGACGTGGCGGGACTGCGCGTGCGGCTCCAGCTCCAGTACACGCGCAGGCCGAGCAGCACGGCAACGACCGTCCCCCAGACGATGGGCTGCTCGAAATTGTGCTTGCCCGCTTTCATCCACCAGTAGTGCAGGATCGCCAGCGGCGCGATCACGTAGATCAGGCGGTGCAGCTGGGCCCAGCGCCGGCCCAGGCGCTTGATCATGGCGTTGGTGCTGGTGGCGGCCAGCGGCAGCAGCAGGACGAAGGCGATGAAGCCGACCGTGATGAAAGGCCGCTTGAGCACGTCCTTCCACATGGCGCCGAAGTCGAAGTTGTGGTCGGCCCAGAGGAAAGTCAGGAAGTGCATCAGGGCGTAGAAGAACACGTAGAGCCCCAGCATGCGGCGCAGGCGGATCAGCCAGTTCCAGCCGGTCAGACGGCGTAGCGGCGTGATGGCGAGGGTCGCGCACAGCAGGTACAAGGCCCAGTCGCCGGTGCCGTGGGTCACGAATTCGACCGGCTCGACCGGCACCTGCTGCACGATCAGCCAGACGATGCGCGCGAACGGCAGCAGCGCCAGCACGAACAGTAGGCTCTTGATGGCGGCAAGCTGCTTCGGCGATGGGCTGGTGGCGGGTCGTGCTGGCGGCGCGTTCTTGGTCATCGGGCTTCGGTTAGAAGTACTTCTTCAGATCCATGCCACTATACAGGGAAGCGACCTGGTCGTAGCCGTTGAACATCAGGGTCTTGCGCTTGGGCGCGAAGAAGCCGCCCTCGCCGATGCGGCGCTCGCTGGCCTGCGACCAGCGCGGGTGGTCGACGTTCGGGTTCACGTTCGAATAGAAACCGTATTCTTCGGGCGCGATGCCGTTCCAGGCGGTCCGCGGCTGGCGGTCCGTGAAACGGATGCGGACGATGGACTTGGCCGACTTGAAGCCGTATTTCCAGGGCACGATCACGCGCACCGGGGCGCCGTTCTGGTTCGGCAGCACCTGGCCGTACATGCCCACCGTGAGCAGGGTCAGCGGATGCATGGCTTCGTCCATGCGCAGCCCTTCCACATACGGCCACTCGAGCACGCGGCTGCCCACGCCCGGCATCTGGCGGCGGTCGGCCAGGGTCGTGAATTCGACGAATTTCGCATTGCCGGTCGGCTCGACCTGCTTGATGAGATTGGCCAGCGAATAGCCGACCCAGGGGATCACCATCGACCAGCCCTCGACGCAGCGCAGGCGGTAGATGCGCTCTTCCAGCGGCGCCAGCTTGGTCAGCTGGTCGATGTCGAGCGTCAGCGGCTTCTTGACTTCGCCTTCGATGCGGACCGTCCACGGCCGGGTGTGCAGCGTATGGGCGTTCTGGGCCGGATCGGATTTATCTGTGCCGAATTCGTAGAAGTTGTTGTAGTGGGTCGCGTCCTCGAAGGAGGTCTGCTTTTCCGTGGTCGACAGGCCGGCGTTGCGGGCTGCAGCCAGTTTTTGCGCAGGCGCGTTTTGCGCGAAGGCTTCGCGGTTCGCCAGTTCCCACAGCGACGAGCCGACCGCGGCGGTGGCCGCGATCTGGGCGATGAACTTGCGCCGGCCTTCATACACCTCGCGCGGCGTGATTTCGGATGGGAACGGCAGGTCGATACCGTTCGGGTTTCGTTTGAAAAGCATGGCTGGCTCCTGCAAAGCATGTCTGGCGTACAGGTTGTAGCCGACATAGCAACCTTACACCATCTACCTACGATGGGCTGTCACCGTAGAGTTTTCTTACTCTTTGTAATCCAGCCGTCATCTTCAGAGTTTGCCGTAGGAATGCAGCCCCGACAGGAACATGTTTACGCCCAGGAAGCCGAAGGTCGTGACCAGCAGGCCGAGGATGGACCACCAGGCGGCGGCGCGGCCGCGCAGGCCGGACATCAGGCGCATGTGCAGCCAGGCCGCATAGTTCAGCCAGATGATCAGGGCCCAGGTTTCCTTCGGGTCCCAGGACCAGTAACCGCCCCAGGCTTCGGCCGCCCACAGCGCGCCGAGGATGGTCGCCACCGTGAAGAAGGCGAAACCGACCGAGATGGCCTTGTACATCACGTCGTCCAGCACTTCCAGCGAGGGCAGGCGGTCGGCGAGGATGCCGTGCGACTTCAGCAGGTAGGCGCAGCCGACCATGGCCGCCAGCGAGAAGGTGCCGTAGCCGATGAAGTTGGCCGGCACGTGGATCTTCATCCACCAGCTCTGCAGGGCCGGCACCAGCGGCTGGATTTCGGCGGCGTCGCGCGCCACCGTGTACCACAGCAGGAAGCCGACCGCGGCCGAGATCACCAGCAGCACGAAGGGCCCCAGCTGGCGGGTCGCGTAGCGCTGTTCGTAGTACAGGTAGAACAGCGCGGTGATCATCGAGAACAGGATGAAGACTTCGTACAGGTTCGAGACCGGGATGTGGCCGACGTCGGCGCCGATCAGGTAGGACTCGTACCAGCGCACCATCATGCCGGTGAAGCCCAGTACCACGGCGGTCCAGCACAGCTTGGAGCCGACGCTGGCGCCGAACGAAGACCTGGCGATCAGCCCGCCCCAGTAGAACACGGTCGAGAAGCCGAACATGGTGCTCATCCACAGGATCGCGGACTGGCTCGACAGCATGTACTTGAGGAAGAAGCGCTGGTTGGCCGCATCCAGCGACCCGCCGTACAGCGAGATGCCCCACAGCGACAGCACGGCGATCAGCGGCATCAGCCAGCGCACCGGCTTCCAGTGCCAGCCGAGCAGCGCGAAGGTGGGCGCGGCCAGCACCAGGATCGCCTGTTCGTAGATGTCCATGAAGCTGCCGTAGCGCTGCAGCGCGAACAGGGCTGCGGCCAGCAGGCCGGCGCCGAACAGCCAGTCGACGGCGCTCAGGCGCTTGAAGAAGCCTGGTGGCTGCGTATAAGCCGGCTGTGAAGCCGCCCGCGAAGCTGCTGCCTGCGGAGAATTGCCTGGAGTTTGCGTTGCTTGAGACATAGGTTCTCTCTCTTGGGTACCTGGCTTAGCTTACGCCGATTTGTGCGGATTGCGGAAGCCTGGTCTTCAAATCGGCGAACTCGCGCTCGAAGTCGAGCGTCTTGCGCTGGGTGCTCATCGCCATCATGGCGTGTGCATCCCCATCCTGTTCCTTGACCCAGACCCAGATGCGGCGCTCGCGGATATAAAACATCGAGAAGATGCCCAGCACCAGCAGCAGGCAGCCCAGGTAGACCACTTTCTTGCCCGGCGAACGCGTCACCTGCAGCACCGAGGCCTTTACTTCCGTAAAGTCTTCGAGCGACAGGTAGACCGGCGCGCCGTAGAAGAAGCTGTCGGACAGCGCATTCGTCGCCAGCTGCAGGAAGCGGCCGTGGGCTTCGCTGGGCTCGACCGGCGGCTCGCCGGCGCGCGCATGCGCGGCCTGCCACAGCTCCCACATGGCGCCGTTGAGCATCTTCATGAAGACATTCGCCGCCTTCTCCTGCTCGGCGGGCGGGATGCGCTCGAGGAATTGCGAGACCGCGAGGTAGCCGCCGGATTTGCCGCCGCTGCCTTCGCCGGCAAAGATCGCCAGGGTCTTGGCCGCCGACTCCTGCAGCTGGCGCGCCAGCACCGGGTCGTTCTTCGATTGCGGCATGGCGCGCTCGGCGTAGCGGCGCGCGGCATCTTCGCGCAGCGCCGGGTCGGCCAGCGCAGCGCGCAGGCGCATCCATTCGCGCACGCCGTGATTGTCGTCGGCCGGGATGCGCAGGAAGCTGAACGGGTCGCTCGGGTTGCTGCGCACGCCGGCCAGGTAGACCTCGCTGCCTTCGAGCGTCACCGGCTGCATGTAGTTCATGAATTCGCGCGCCTGGCCGGTCTGGTCACGCAGTTTGTATTGCACGCTCGGACCGACATTCTTGAGGTCCTTGTTGTTGGCGTTCTTGGCCGCCGAACCGGTGTGCTGGGACAGGGTGCGCGCCAGCTGCTGCTCGAGCGACTCGCCCTTCTTGACGTCGCGCGTGTCCTGGGACTGGCCTTCCTTCGTGTTCTCGACGTTGAAGGCGCGGAAGCCCGACCACTCGACGGTGTAGGCATCGGCCAGTTTCAGCTCGGTCGTGCCGCCCACTTCCCCTTCCATGGCGAAGGCCTTGTCGGAGGCGCCCGCCATCGGATACGCAGTCAGCTTCAGCTTGCTGCCGCCGTCCTCGATGCCGGACTGGTAGACCGCCACGCCGCGGTAGATCAGCGGCTGGTTGACCTTGATGCTGGCCGGGAAGGTCTTGCCGGTTTCCGGATCGTGGATCGTGACTTCGCTGGCGAACAGCTTGGGCATGCCGGTCGAGTAGAAGTCGACGATGAACTTGTTCAGGTGGATCGTGAACGGCAGCTCCTGGATCAGCACCCCGTTCGCCTGCGCCAGGATGGCGGTGCTGCTGTTCTGCCCTTCCGGGATCATGGTGTTGCCGCGGAAGCTGGGATTGCCCAGGCCGAGGCGGTGCTGTGGCGGAATCGCCGAGATCAAACCGCTGCCCATGTAGGGCGTTTTGCCCATGAACCATTGCTGGAAGCGGATGGGCAGGTCGGAATCGAGCAGGCCGCCCAGCAGGATGATGACGATGGCCGAGTGCGCGAAGATGTAGCCGAACTTGTTGGCGGCGCCCTTCTTGGCCGCCACCAGCACGCCGTTCTTCTTGTCGACCAGTTTGACGCGGTAGCCGGCATCGCCGAGGCGCTGCGCGGTCTGGGTGGCCAGCGCCACCGCGCTGCCCGCGGCCGTCCATTCCGTCTTGTGGTGGAAGTTACGCAGCGATTCCTCGCGCACGTTCTCGCGCCAGCTGCGCATGTCGCGCAGCATCTTGGGCGCATTGCGCGCGATGCACAGGCTCGTGGAAACGATCAGGATCGCCAGGATCGCCAGGAACCACCAGGCGCTGTAGACCGCGTACAGGCCCAGTTTACGGAAGATCTCGAACCAGAACGGGCCGAACTGGTTCACGTAGTTCGGCGCGGCCTGGTTCTGCTGCATGATGGTGCCGATGATGGCGGCGATCGCCAGCATCACCAGCAGGGCGATCGCGAAACGCATCGACGACACCAGCTCGACGGCCTCGGCCAGTGCGCGGCGGCGCGTCTTCAGTTCAATTCCGGTGGTGCTCATCGAATTCCTGGCGGGCGCGAACGCCCGGCTTTGCTTCCGCTTACTTCAGGCCGGCGATGTAGTCGGCGACGGCCTTCATTTCCTCGTCCGACATGCGCTTGGCCAGCGCCCCCATTTGCGGGCTGTTGTTGCGCGCGCCCGTCTTGAAGGATTGCAGCTGGGTGAAAGTGTAGTCCTGGTGCTGGCCGGCCAGACGCGGGTACTGGGCCGGGATGCCCGAACCGGTGGCGCCGTGGCAGCTGGCGCAGGCGGCGACGCCGCGGTCGGCGATGCCGCCGCGGTAGATCTTGCGGCCCAGTTCGACGGTGTCCTTGTTCTTCGCCGCGCCCTGCTTCGGCTGCTGGGTCGCCAGGTAAGCCGCGATATTCGTCTTTTCCTCTTCGCTCAGCATCTTGGCGTAGGTGGTCATCACCGGGTGCTGGCGGTTCGGGGTCGTGAAGTCGACCAGTTCCTTGTGGAGGTAGGTGCCGACCTGGCCGGCGAGCTTGGGATTGGCGACGATGGTGGAGTTGCCGCCGGCGCCGTGGCAGGATGCGCAGGCCGGCAGGCCGCGTGCGTTGTCGCCGGTGTCGTACAGGGAACCGCCCTTGGCAGGATCGGCTTTTGGAGCCGCGGCGCCGTGGGCCGCATCGGCTGCCTGGGCGCTACCGGCAAACGCCAGGGCCACGAGCAGCAAGGACTTTACGATTGCCGCGCCGGCGGCCGGGAAAAACACACGATTCATTCAAGCACCCTGAAAAAATTAAAACGATAATTCTTGTGTACAGTGCAGCGGTCATGCGCGTGTCCTGCCGCCGTAATCGCCAAGGGCGGCCAACGGCAGGTAACTCCCTATTGTACAATAGCTTTGTTTCCGATCCGCCAATTTTCTTACCCATGTCCAAACTCTGGCAAGCCCGCTTCTTCTCGACCGTCAACCAGCTGCGCGACCTGCCGCGCACGCAGGTGCCGGAAATCGCTTTCGCCGGACGCTCCAATGCGGGCAAGTCGACGGCGATCAACATTCTGACCAATCAGAAGGGTCTCGCCTTCGCGTCCAAGACGCCGGGTCGCACCCAGCACATCAATTACTTCTCGATCGGCGGCGCCCACGTGGCCATGCACCGCAAGGATCCGACCAATGTCGACGAGATCCGCGCCCTGCTGGTCGACCTGCCGGGCTACGGCTATGCGGAAGTGTCGGGCGACGCCAAGCTGCACTGGCAGCGGCTGCTCGGTGACTACGTGCAGCGCCGCGATCAGCTGGTCGCCCTGGTGCTGATCATGGACTCGCGCCGCCCCTTCACCGAGCTCGATATCCAGATGCTGGAATGGTTCGCCCCGACCGGCAAGCCGATCCACTGCATCCTCACCAAGGTCGACAAGCTGAACCGCAACGAAGCGACCAACGCCCTGCGCCAGGCACAGCAGGTGCTGGACAGCTACGTCGACGAGGAAGGCAACGGCTTCCCCTTCACCGTGCAGCTGTTCTCGGCCCTGAAGCGCGTGGGCATCGACGAAGCGAACGACAAGATCATCGAACTGCTGGGCCTGCAGGACGACGAAGCCGAAGCTATTTAAGGACAAGACATGCCGATCATCACGCCATCCCAGTACCCCGCCGTGCGCATGCGCCGCATGCGCCGCGACCCGTTCTCGCGCGCCCTGATGCGCGAAAACACCGTCACCGCATCCGACCTGATCTACCCGGTGTTCATCCTCGACGGCCAGAACCAGCGTCAGCAGGTCGCGTCGATGCCGGGCGTGGAACGCGTCTCGGTCGATCTGCTGCTGAAGGTGGCGGAGGAATGCGTGGCGCTCGGGATTCCGGCGCTGGCGCTGTTCCCGGTGGTCGACCAGTCGCTCAAGACCTATGACGGCGAGGAAGCCGCCAATCCGGATGGCCTGGTGCCGCGCGCGGTGGCCGAGCTGAAGCGCCATTTCCCGCAGCTGGGCCTGATGACCGACGTCGCGCTCGATCCGTACACGACCCACGGCCAGGACGGCATCCCGGACGAGAACGGCTACATCGTCAACGAACGCACCATCGAGATGCTGACCCGCCAGGCGCTGGCCCAGGCCGACGCCGGCGTCGACATCGTCGCCCCTTCGGACATGATGGACGGCCGCATCGGCGCGATCCGCATGGCGCTGGAAGAACGCAAGCTGATCCACACCCGCATCATGGCCTACTCGGCCAAGTACGCGTCGGGCTACTACGGCCCCTTCCGCGAGGCGCTGGGTTCGGCGTCCAACCTCGGCAAGGCCGACAAGAACACCTACCAGATGGACCCGGCCAACAGCGACGAAGCGCTGCGCGAAGTGGCGCTGGACATCGCCGAAGGCGCCGACATGGTGATGGTCAAGCCCGGCATGCCCTACCTGGACGTGGTGCGCCGCGTGAAGGACGAGTTCAAGGTGCCGACCTTCGCCTACCAGGTCAGCGGCGAATATGCGATGCTGCAGGCGGCGTTTGCCAATGGCTGGCTCGACCCGGACAAGATCGTCCTGGAAACCATGATGGCCTTCAAGCGCGCCGGCGCCGATGGCGTGCTGACCTATTTCGCGCTGGACGTGGCGCGCAGGCTGAAGGCGATGGCCTGATTCCTGCAATGACTTGAGACGATAAAAAACCGCGCAACGGCGCGGTTTTTTACGTCGTTCCCGCGGAGGCGGGAACCCAAGTTGCTGTTTATTTCGGCGGTTTGTAGTCCGGGAACATTTCCTTGAACAGGAAGTCGGTCAGTTCCTGTTCGTCCTGCGGCCGCGCCGACAGGGTCACCACCTTGTTCAGGCGGTGCGAATCCCATTCGAAGTCGCCGTTCTTTTCCTTGCGGATCAGCTCAATCATCTTCTTGACGATGGCGGTTTCGATGTCCGGATAGCTGCCGCGCTCCACCGACACCGCGGTCAGCCAGCGCCGCTTGAAGTTCGGGTTCCAGCCGCGGAATTTCACGTCCGCCCGGCTGAAGGTTTTATTGGTCACGCTGAACACGCCGCCGGTCTCGTTTGGGTCCTGGCCGCCGCGGCCGTTGATGGCGGCGATGTTGGCCAGGGCGTTGCGCATGCCGCGCTGGGCGTCGCTTTCCTCGGCCGGCTGCTCGCTGCGGGCACCGCGCGCCTGGCGGCGCTTTTCGATATAGGCCGCCAGGTCGGTTTCGTCCGGCTGCAGCTTGGTCTCTTCCTTCGGCTTCGGCTTCGGCGGCTCGACCGGCTTTTCGTTCGGCAGCGTGATCGTGTCCGGCAGGCGCTGGATGGTCACCGGCGGCGGCGGCAGGAATTTGGGTTTCGGCAGCGCGGTGCTGGCGCTCTGCTTGGGCGCCGGCTCGGCGGCCTGCGGGGTCGGCTTGTTCGGTTTTACCGGCGGCAGCCAGACGATCGCTTCCCCCGACTTGGGCGGCGCATGCTTTTCGATCTTTGGCTGGAACAGGTAGACCGCCACCAGCAGCAGGTGCAGGCCGACCGTGACGATCAGGCCGGTGCGGTTCGGCTTGCGCTGTCCGTAAGTAACCACTTCCCGGCCGGGCAGCGGCTGGCCGCAATGTGCGCAGACATCGCTGTCTTCCATGTGAGTATGGGAATGGTCACGCAAGATGGTTGTGCAGCTTTCCGCGAAGTAGCAAAGGATGGTCCAAAGGCCGAAGTCTAACCTGTTTTGGGTGAGCCGCCCACGTTTGTTGGACCTTCGCTAACAGCTTACAAGCTGACGGAATTGATGGTTGTTACAGAATGTATCCGTGGTGCGACAGTAGGGTGGGCACGGGGTGCCCGCCCTACAAATCATGCTGCCTTGGTCAAAACGACCTTCGGCGCCTCATGCGGATGCTGGGTTTCCAGCGCCGCCAGGTGCGCGTCCGTCATCGGGCCCTTGCCGCTGTACTTGTCGAGGTACAGGTAGATCACCGGGGTGATGTAGAGCGTGATGACCTGCGAGAAGATCAGGCCGCCGCACACCGCCAGGCCCAGCGGCTGGCGCAGCTCGGCGCCGGCGCCCAGGCCGAGGGCGATCGGCAGCGCACCCATCAGCGCGGCCAGGGTCGTCATCATGATCGGACGGAAGCGCAGGATGCAGGCCTCGCGGATCGCCTTTTCCGGCGTCATGCCCAGGTTGCGCTGCGCGTCGAGCGCGAAGTCGATCATCATGATCGCGTTCTTCTTGACGATACCGATCAGCATCAGGATGCCGATCATGGCAATCATCGTCAGGTCCATGTTGAACAGACGCAGGGTCAGCAGCGCGCCCACGGCCGCCGACGGCAGGCCGGCCAGGATCGTGATCGGGTGAATGAAGCTCTCGTACAGCACGCCCAGCAGCACGTAGATCACGCCGACCGCCGCGATAATCAGGATCAGCTGGCTCGACTGCGAGTCCTGGAACACCGCGGCATCGCCGCCGTATTTCGTGATGATCGACGCCGGCAGCTTCATGTCGCGGCCCATCTGTTCGATCGCCGCGGTGGCGTCGCCCAGCGGCGCATCCGGCGCCAGGTTGAAGGACAGCGTGATCGCCTGCAGCTGGCCCTGGTGGTTGACGGCGATCGGGCCGACCGTGCGCTTGACGATGGCCAGGCTGGACAGCTGCACCAGCTGGCCGGTCTTGCTGCGCACGGACAGGCGCGACAGCGCGTCCTCGAACTGGCGGTCTTCGTTGGCCGTTTCCAGGATCACGTAGTAGCTGGCCGCGGTCGAGTAGATGGTCGACACCTGGCGCTCGCCGAAGGCGGCGTACAGCGCGGTGCGCACGTCGCCCAGCTGCACGCCCAGCAGGTTGGCCTTGTCGCGGTCGATGTCGAGGGTCGCCTGCAGGCCCTTTTCCTGGGTGTCGCTGGTGACGTCGCGGAACATCGGGTTGTTGCGCATGCGTTCCTGGAACTCGTTGGCCCACTGGCCGATGTCCGCGCCCGACACGCTCTGCAGCGTGTACTGGTAGCGGCTCTTCGACTGGCGCCCCCCCAGCTGCAGGTTCTGCACCGGCGACATGTAGACGTTGATGCCGGCGATCTTGCGGGTGCTCTTCCTCAGGCGCTCCATGATCTGCGGCATCTTGTCGCGCTGGTCGCGCGGTTTGAGCACCACGAACATGCGGCCATTGTTGCCGCCGCCCGAGAACGCGGTCGTGTCCTGCACCGCCGGATCGGCCTGGATCGTGGCCGCGACGCGGGCGTGCAGCGCCTGCATCGCGCTGGACGAGATGTCTTCGGACGCTTCGGTGCTGACGCGCAGCTGGCCGATGTCCTCTTCCGGGAAGAAGCCTTTCGGGATGGTCGTGTACAGCAGCACGGTCAGCGCGAAGGTGCCGAAGGCGATCAGGAGCACCACGAAGCGGAAGCGCAGCGCCAGGTCGAGCGTCTTTTCGTAGCCGTTGCGGACCTTGGTGAAGCCGCGCTCGAAGTGGCGGCCGATGAAGCTCTTCTCTTCTTCGTGGCCGTGGGCATGCGCCGGCAGGAGGCGCGAGGCCAGCATCGGCACCAGGGTCAGCGACACCGCCGCCGACACCAGGATCGCCAGGCCGACGATCACCGCGAATTCGTGGAACAGCAGGCCGATCACGCCGGGCATGAAGAAGATCGGGATGAACACCGCGATCAGCGACACCGAGATCGAGATGATGGTGAAGCCCATCTCGCCGGCGCCGTCGAGCGAGGCGCGCAGCGGCTTCTTGCCCATCTCGATGTGGCGCACGATATTTTCCAGCACCACGATCGCGTCGTCGACCACCAGGCCCACCGCCAGCGTGATGCCGAGCAGCGAGATGTTGTCCAGGCTGTAGCCGAGCGCATACAGCAGGCTCAGGGCGCCCAGCAGCGAGATCGGCATCGTGACGGCCGGGATGAAGGTGGCCGAGAGACGGTGCAGGAACAGGAAAATCACCAGCACCACCAGGCCCACGGTCAGCGCCAGCGTGAAGTTCACGTCGTGCAGCGCTTCGCGGATCGAGACCGAACGGTCGTTGACCAGGTTGATCTTGATGGAGGCCGGCAGCTGCGACTGGAAGCGCGGCAGCAGATGGCGCACGTGGTCGACCACCTCGACGGTGTTGGCGTCCGGCTGGCGCTGCACCAGCAGCACGATCGCGCGCTCGCCGTTGTAGGCGCCGTAGGCCTTGGTCGACTGGTAGCTGTCCTCGACGGTGGCGACGTCCCTCAGGCGCACCGGCTGGCCGTCGCGGGTGGCGACGATCAGCTCGGCGAAGTCGGCTGCCTTCATCATCTGCGGCGGACCCTGGATGGTCAGCGTCTGCTGCGGGCCGTCCAGCACGCCGAGCGCGGCGTTCGAGTTGGCCGTGCGCAGCGAGGCCGCCAGCTCGTCCATCGTCAGGTTACGCGCGTTCATCAGGTCGGTCCTGGCGCGCACGCGCACCGCGAACTTCTTGCCGCCGTTGACCTGCACCTGGGCCACGCCCGGCAGGGTCGAGATCGCCGGCGACACCAGGTTCTCGGCGTAGTCGTTCAGCTCCGACAGGTTCATCGACGGCGAGGTCATGGTCATGAACAGCACCGGCGCATCGGCCGGGTTGACCTTGCGGTAGGACGGCAGGTCCGTCATTTCCTGCGGCAGCTGGCGCTGGGCCGCCAGCAGCGCGGCCTGCACGTCGACCGCAGCCTTGTTGACGTCGATCGAGGTGTCGAATTCCAGCGTCAGCGAGGTATTGCCCTGGGTGCTGGTCGAGGTGATCAGGTTGATGCCGGCGATGGTCGAGAACTGCTTCTCGAGCGGCAGCGCCACCGACGACGCCATGATCTCCGGACTCGCGCCCGACAGGTTGGCGTTGACGTTGATGACCGGGGTGTTATAGCTGGGCAGCGCGGCGACCGGGATGTGCATGTAGGCCAGCACGCCGACCAGGATCAGGCTGATCGACAGCAGCACGACCATGACCGGCCGGCGGATACAGAGTTCGGAAAGGCTCATGCGGGACCACCTTTTTTGCCGCCTTTATCGACCTCCGAAGCGAGGCGCACCTTGCCGCCCGGGCGCACGTTCTGCTTGCCTTCGGTGATGATCTGCTCGTCGCCGTTCAGGCCGCTAACGGCGGCGTCGACGCCGGCGCCGTACAGGCGCTGCACCGGCACCTGCTTGGCCGAATGGTCCTTGTCCAGCACGTAGACGAAGGTGCCCTGGGCATTGGTGATGATCGCGTTCTGCGGCACCACGACGGCGTCCTTGATGGTCTGCACCGTGACTTTGGTGCCGACGTACTGGCCGGGCCACAGCGTGGTGTCGCGGTTGTCGAATTCGGCCTTGACCTTGATGGTGCCGGCGGCCGGGTCGACGGTGTTGTCGATGAAGCTCAGGGTGCCGGTGACCGGCTTCATGCCGGCGCCCGGGGTGGCTTCGACGGCGATCTTGCCGCTTCTCTGCGCCGCCAGCAAGGCCGGCAGGCTGGCTTCCGGCAGCGTGAAGGCGATCGTGATCGGGTCGAGCTGGGTGATCGTGGTCAGGGAGGTCGCAGGCTGCACCAGGCTGCCCGGGTAGACGGCGATGCCGCCGACGCGGCCGGACATCGGCGCACGGATCGCGGTATAGCTGGTGCTGACGCCGGCGGCGCGCACCGAAGCGGTGTCCGACTGCAGGGTCGCTTTGGCCTGGTCGACCTGGGCCTTCAGGGTGTCGACCGCGCTCTGGGCGATGAATTTTTGCGCGAACAGGTCCTGGCTGCGCTTGTACTGGCGCTCGAGGTCGGCCAGCTGGGCGCGGTCGCGCTCGACCTGGGCCCGGGCTTTGTCCAGATTGGCGCGGTCGGCGCGGTCGTCGAGCGAGAACAGCAGCTCGCCGGCTTTCACGAACTGGCCTTCCTTGATGTGGACCTGGCGGATGGTGGCGGTGGTCTGCGGGTGCAGGTCGACGGTGCGGATCGGGGTCACCGTGCCGTTGGCCTGCTGCACCACCGGCACGTCGCGGCGTTGCGGCGCCACCACGTTGACGACCGCGGGCGGTTGGCCGCCCTTCCCTTTGGCGCCCGGGCCGCCGGGGCCGGCAGCTTCCTTGTCCTGGCTGCAGCCGCTCGTGGCGGCGATGATGAGGACGGCGGCCACGATGGGGCCGAGGTGATTCTGTTTCATTCCACTCCCTGCGCCGCCTCGGTTGGCGGCTTCGTTTTTATAGTTTCGATGAGGATGAGGTGCTGCCGGTCGGCACACGGTCTCCGTTGAGATTTTCGCACATCGGGATGACAGCGCCCTTACTTCCCCGGGTAAAACTCCGGCAGCATGAGGGTGGCTTCCAGGCCGCCTTCCGGATGGTTGGCCAGCGTGATGCTGCCGCCATGCTGTTCGGCGATGTTGCGGGCGATCGTCAGGCCCAGGCCGGTGCCGCCCGACTCGCGCGAGCGCGAGGTCTCGACGCGGTAGAACGGATCGAACACGCGCGCCAGCTCGTCCTGCGGGATGCCGGGGCCGGCGTCGCGGATGCGGATCCGGGCGGCGCCGTTGATGCGGTCGACGCTGACCTTGGCCGACTGGCCGTACTTGACGGCGTTGTCGATCAGGTTGACCAGGCAGCGGCGCAGGTCCAGCGGGCGGCCCAGCATCGCCATGTGGGCGCTGCCGGTGAGCGTCACCTGCTGGCTGGCGTCGGCGGCGTCGGCGCACACGGAGTCCAGCAGCGAATCGAGGTCCATCATCTGCATGGTCTCGGTGGTGTCCATGCTGCGCGCCAGGTCCAGGCCTTCGCGCACCATCGCCTGCATCGCCGACAGGTCGCCGATCAGGCGCTGCTGCAGTTCCGGCTCGCTCACCTTCTCCAGGCGCAGGCGCATGCGCGTCAGCGGCGTCTGCAGGTCGTGCGTGATCGCGGCCAGCATCTGGGTGCGCTGGAAGATGTACTGGCGGATCCTGGCCTGCATCGCATTGAAGGCGGCGCTGGCCTGGCGGATCTCGTCGGCGCCGGTCAGGTCCAGCGGCGGGTGGTTGATGTCGTGGCCGAGGTCCTTCGCGGCCTGGGCCAGCTGCTTGAGTGGGCGGATCGTCATGCGCGCCACCAGGTAGGCCAGGAAGCCGATGCTGACCAGCAGCAGCGCGATCGTCCCGGTGTAGTCGGCGCGCTGCGCCGAGGTCGCCGAGCGCGGCGGCAGCACCGACAGGATCAGCGGGGTGCCGTCGCGCAGGCCCACCAGGATGCTCTCGCAGGTGCCGCGCCACTTCATGCGCAGCAGGCCGAACACCACCGGCTGCTCGCGCGCCGTCGCGCAGGCGGCCGGGCGCGCAGCCAGCGACTGCAGGCGGTAAGGGGCGTTGGCGGCCGCCTTGTTCATGCGCGTGGCCAGCGATTGCGTAAATTCGGTCGGCGCCGGCGCCAGGGCCGGCAAGGCGGCGCTGACCGCCTCGAGACGCATGCCGGGCCGGTTCGCGACCTGCAGGTAGGCGCTGCGCGCGGATTCGGGGACGATCTCGGTGGCCATGATCAGCTGTTCGGCGCGGTCCAGATTGTGCAGGTCGCGGAACTCGTCGATGATGTGCTGGCGCTCGGCATCGGCCAGCAGCTGGGTCAGCGCGGCGGTCAACAGGACACCCAGCAGCAGGGTAATGAACACGCGGCCCGTCATCGAGCCGAGAAATGCCTTCACGCGCTGGGCTCCACACTCACCTGACCGGCCAGCACGTAGCCGCCGTTACGGACCGTCTTGATAATCTGCGGCATGCGCGCGTCCTCGCCCAGCTTCTGGCGCAGGCGGCTGATCTGGATGTCGATCGAGCGGTCGAAGGGGTCGGCGTCGCGGCCCTGGGTCAGGTTCAGCAGCTGGTCGCGGTTCAGCACGCGGTTCGGATGCTCGAGGAAGACGCGCAGCAGGCGGAACTCGGCGCCCGACAGCATGATGACCACGCCCTGCGGATTGACCAGGTGACGCGCGGTCAGGTCCAGGGTCCAGCCGGAAAATTTCATCTGCTGCACGCTCTCGGCCTGCGAGTTCGGCGGCATCGCGTGGCTGCGGCGCAGCACGCTGCGGATGCGCGCCAGCAGTTCGCGCGGCTCGAAGGGCTTGGGCAGGTAGTCGTCGGCGCCCATTTCGAGGCCGAGAATGCGGTCGAGCGGCTCGTTGCGGGCCGTGAGCATGATGACCGGCAGGGTCGAGGTCGCGCGCAGCTTGCGGCACAGGGTCAGGCCGTCGTCGCCGGGCAGGTTCAGGTCGAGCACGATCAGGTCGGGGCGCGCTTCATCCAGCGTCTTCCACATCGCCGTGCCGTCGGCGGCAGCCAGCGCGCGGTAGCCGTTCGCTTCCAGGTAATCGGCCAGCAGCGAGCGGATATCGCGGTCGTCGTCGACGATCAGAATGGTAGATGGATTATCCATTCCCCCATTATCCCGACTTACCCGGCCCCTGAACAGTCACTTTGTATCGGTATGTATATACATGGCGTGAGGAAACAAATTGATACAAAGGGCGCGACAGCGGACACGCTGCACTTACACTTTTCACCGATGATGGACTCACCGTGCAGCGAGATGTTCGCTGAATTCCACCGAAGGATGCACGGCGCCGTGGCAGCCGCCACCCCCAACCTGACTAGGAAAAAAGAGATGAACACCTTACGCAAAACCCTCCTCACCGGTCTGGCCGCGCTGTCCCTGGGCGGCGCGATGCTGGGCGCCCAGGCACAGACCCAAACCCCGGACAACCATCCGAAGGCGCAGCTGAGCAAGGAAGAACGCCAGGCCAAGCACGCCGAGTTCGCGGCCAAGCGCGCGCAAAAGCATGCCGAGCGCGTGGCGAAACTGCACGACGAGCTGAAGATCACGCCGGCGCAGGAAAACGCCTGGAACGCCTTCGTGGCCTCGATGAAGCCGGCCCGGCGCGACGGCGCCCGTCAGCATGGCGACCGCGCTGCAATGGCCAGCCTGCCGGCGCCGGAACGTGCGCAGAAGATGATCGAGCGCCAGAAGCAGCGCACGGTCTTCATGGAGCAGCGCTTGAGCGCGCTGAACAGCTTCTACTCGGTGCTGTCGCCGGAGCAGAAGAAGGTCTTCGACGAGAAAGCGGCGCACATGCAGTCGCGCTTCGGCCGCCACGGTGGCGGACATGGCGGCTGGCAGCATGGCGGCCAGCGTGGCGACACCGCCCACGGCTGATTCGGCTTGCGCTGATGTGACAAGGGACGCTGCGGCGTCCCTTTTTTGTTACTGCAGCCTGCCCAGCGACGCCAGGAACTTGGCGCTGTCCTGGTAGCCGATCACGCGGCTGTCCGGGATCTCGCGCCCGCTGCGGTCGAACAGGATGATCCCCGGCGGGCCGAACAGGCCGAAGCGCTTCAGCATCGCACGGTCGGCCGGGTCGTTGGCGGTGACGTCGACCTGCAGCAGCACGGTGCCGGCCAGCTTCGCCTTCACGGCCGGATCGACGAAGGTCAGCTTTTCCATCTCCTTGCACGACACGCACCAGTCGGCATAGAAGTCGAGCATCGCAGTCTTGCCGTTGGTCGCGGCCAGCGCCTGGTCGAGCTGCTCGACGGTCTTAATGCGCGTGAACGCCAGCGGCTGGACCGCTGCGCCGCCGCCCGTAAAGCGCGCCAGCGGCGCCAAGGGGTCGCGCGCGCCGCTGGCGACGCCCACGAGCTGGGTCGCGCCGAGCACGGCCAGGCCCGCGCCGAGCGCCATGCCGGCCCATTGTCCGTTGCCCTTCAACAGGTAAAAGCCGTAGCCCAGCAGCAGCGCCGCCCATAGCAGCATCTGCAGCAGCCCCGGCAGCACCGGCGCCACCATCCATAACGCCATTGCCAGCATCAGCACGCCGAAGAAGCGTTTGACGGACTCCATCCACATGCCGGCCTTCGGCAACAGCGAGCCCGCCGAGACGCCCACCAGCAGCAGCGGAATGCTCATGCCGATCGCCATCGCGAACAGCGCGGCGCCGCCGATCAGCACATCGCGGGTCTGGCTGATGTAAACTAGGGCGCCGGCCAGCGGCGCGGCCACGCAGGGGCCGACGATCAGCGCCGAGATTGCGCCCATCGCGAACACGCCGGTCAGCTTGCCGGACGCCTGGCGCCCGGAGGCATCGGCGAGGCGGGTCTGCAGCGCGGCCGGCACCTGCAGCTGGAACACGCCGAACATCGACAGCGACATCGCCGCAATCAGCAGGCCGAAGGTGCCCAACACCCACGGGTTCTGCAGCGCCGCGGCCAGGCCCTCGCCGAGCAGGCCGGCGGCCACGCCCAGCAGCGTGTAGACGATCGCCATGCCGAGCGAGTAGGCCAGCGACAGCACGAAGCCGCGCGCGCGGCCGATCTGTTCGCCCTGACCGACGATGATCGACGACAGGATCGGCACCATCGGCAGCACGCAGGGCGTGAAGGCCAGGCCCAGGCCGAGCAGGATGAAGGCGGGGACGATGGCGAGCAGGCGGCCGCCCTGCAGCAAGGCGGCGATGCCGGAGAGTTCGGATGGGGCGGTTGTGCTGCCGGCGCTTGCCGGGGCTTGCGCCCCTGCGGGCGCCGGTGCGGGCTCGGCGCCGGCGCTGGCTTTCGGCGGCGGCTGCTGGCCGGGCAAGGTGAACGAAGGCGCACCTTCGGCGGCGGGTGAGGAACCGAGCGTACCGCTGCCAGGTTGATTCGGCGGCACACTCATCTGCGGCTGCCCTGCCCCGCTGCCGTTCCCGGCCACCAGGCGCACGCTGGCGTCCTGCGGCGGATAGCACAAGCCCTTGTCGGCGCAGCCCTGGCCGGTGACGTTCAGCGTGAACGGGCCGCTGCCCTGCACCGGAATGCGGATGACGACGCTGTGGTGGTAGGTCTCGACGTCCTTGTTGAAGGTCTCGTCGAACTTGATTTTACCGGCCGGGATCTGCGGCTCGCCCAACTGCGCGCCGGCGGCGCCGAACTTGAAGCGCTCGCGGTACATGTAGTAGCCGTCGGCGATCGCATAGCTGACCTCGGCGGTCTGCGGATCGAGCATGCGCGCCGAGAGCTTGAATGCCTGCTCGGGCGGCAGGAAATCGTCGTCGGCGTGGGCAGGTGCGAGCAGGACGAGGCTGGCGATCAGGGAAAGCAGGAATCTGAGCATGGGCAGAAGTGTTGGTTTGGCGCAGCAGAATGGTACACCCGGCTTGCCCGCTATGCACGGGCGAAAAAAAACCAGGCACGAAGCCTGGTTTTTTCATACGCGGACTGACGATTACTCGGCGGTCGGTGCGTTTTCGTCGACGCCGACTTCCGGACGGTCGGTCAGCTCGACGTAGGCCATCGGTGCATTGTCGCCAACGCGGAAGCCCATCTTCAGGATACGGGTGTAGCCGCCGTTGCGGTTCGCGAAGCGCGGGCCGATGTCAGCGAACAGCTTCTGGACGATCTCACGGTCGCGCAGGCGGGCGAATGCCAGACGCTTGTTTGCCAGGGTGTCTTTCTTGCCCAGGGTGATGATCGGCTCGACGACTTTGCGCAGTTCCTTTGCTTTCGGAACGGTGGTCTTGATCGCTTCGTGACGCAGCAGCGAAACGGTCATGTTGCGCAGCATGGCCAGGCGGTGGGACGAAGTACGGTTCAGCTTACGGAGGCCGTGACGGTGACGCATGGTAAATCCTTTCGAGTTTGAGTTTAAATCCAGCTCTTCGATCGCCATGCAGCTGCAAGGCGCGGGCCGGTTAATGGACAACGCAGAAGCAACGCGCTTCATGCGGTACTACAGTTGCTGCAAACAGCTAGCGTAACGGGGATGCGAGAAACCGTAGCGAGCAGGGCTCAGTTTGGTCCGAGAAGCGCAGCCGTACTGACGGTACGGCGAGCATCGCAGGGCCAAAATGTGCCCGCGCAGTAGGTTTATCGCGCCCCCACCACAATTACTTCTCCAGACCTGCCGGCGGCCAGTTCTCGAGTTTCATGCCGAGGGTCAGACCGCGGGAAGCCAGGACTTCCTTGATCTCGTTCAGCGACTTGCGGCCCAGGTTCGGGGTCTTCAGCAGTTCGTTTTCCGAACGCTGGATCAGGTCGCCGATGTAGTAGATGTTCTCGGCCTTCAGGCAGTTTGCCGAACGGACGGTCAGTTCCAGGTCGTCCACCGGACGCAGCAGGATCGGATCGACCAGCGGCGCGCGCGACGGTGCTTCGGCGGCGGCTTCGGTTCCTTCCAGGGCGGCGAACACGTTCAGCTGGTCGACCAGCACGCGGGCCGACTGGCGGATCGCCTCTTCCGGGGTGATGACGCCGTTGGTCTCGATGTTGATGATCAGCTTGTCCAGGTCGGTACGCTGCTCGACACGGGCCGATTCCACGGCGTAGGACACGCGGCGCACCGGCGAGAACGAAGCGTCCAGGATGATGCGGCCGATGGTCTTGTTGGTGTCTTCCGACAGGCGGCGCACGTTACCCGGCACATAGCCGCGGCCCTTCTCGACCTTGATCTGCATGTCGAGCTTGCCGCCGGCGGTCAGGTGAGCGATCACGTGTTCCGGGTTGATCAGTTCCACGTCATGCGGCAGGTCGATGTCGGATGCCAGAACCGGGCCTTCGCCTTCCTTCTTCAGGGTCAGCGTGACGGAATCACGGTTGTGCACCTTGAACACGACGCCTTTCAGGTTCAGCAGCAGGTCGACCACGTCTTCCTGCACGCCATCCAGGGACGAGTACTCGTGCACGACGCCGGCGATCGTCACTTCGGTCGGCGCGTAGCCGATCATCGACGACAGCAGAACGCGACGCAGCGCGTTGCCCAGCGTATGGCCATAACCACGTTCGAACGGCTCCATCACGACTTTTGCGTGGCCGGCGCCGAGCGCTTCGACATCGATGATACGTGGTTTCAACAGACTATTTTGCATGAAAGGTCCTTTATCAATACCCTCGGCTCGTTACACCGATAAGGCTGATGGCATCAGTAGAAACGCCCGCTACGGTGGCGGGCGGGTACAACGAATTCTGTATTACACGACGGCACAGGGCCGGCTGAGCCGTACCTGTGCCGTCGCTTACTGATTAACGCGAGTACAGTTCGACGATCAGTGCTTCGTTGACGTCGGCAGCGATCTCGTTACGCTCCGGGAAGGCGCGCAGGGTGCCTTCCATCTTCTTGGCGTCGACCGAGACCCAGCTCGGCATGCCGACTTGTTCAGCCAGCGACAGCGCTTCGACGATACGGGTCTGCTTCTTGGCCTTTTCGCGGACAGCGACGACGTCGCCGGTCTTGACCTGGTAGGAAGCGATGTTCACGACCTGGCCGTTCACGGTGAAGGCTTTGTGGCTGACCAGCTGGCGCGCTTCGGCGCGGGTCGAGCCGAAGCCCATACGGTAAGCGACGTTGTCGAGACGGGCTTCCAGCAGCTTCAGCAGGGTTTCGCCGGTGTTGCCCTTGCGGCGCGACGCTTCGGCGAAGTAGCGGCGGAACTGACGCTCCAGGATGCCGTACATGCGCTTGACCTTCTGCTTTTCACGCAGCTGGTTGCCGTAGTCCGAGGTACGAGCGCCCGACTTGACGCCGTGCTGGCCCGGTTTGACGTCCAGTTTGCACTTGGAGTCGAGCGAGCGGCGTGCGCTCTTCAGGAACAGGTCAGTGCCTTCACGGCGCGACAGTTTTGCTTTTGGTCCGATATAACGTGCCACGTTAAACTTCCTTTATTTGAATGATCACGCCCCGGATGCGCTACGCAGGGATGCGCTCGCAACAGGCGCTAGTCCAGTTCTGCTCGAGACTGGACGTGGCTTACAAAACCCTGGATACGATGATCCAAGGCGACAATAGCCGGGCAGTATAACCCATTTCTGGGTTCACTGCACCGGCGATCATTTGACGATGATCTCGTCGCGTATCTACAACAAGCGGGCGAACCCGCCAGCTGAATTTAGATACGACGGCGCTTCGGCGGACGGCAGCCGTTGTGCGGCACCGGCGTCACGTCCTGGATCTCGGTGATCTTGATGCCCAGGTTGTTCAGCGCGCGCACAGCCGATTCACGGCCAGGGCCCGGGCCCTTGATGCGCACTTCCAGGTTCTTCACGCCGTATTCCTGAGCGACCTTGCCAGCTGCTTCAGCTGCGACCTGCGCCGCAAACGGGGTCGATTTACGCGAACCCTTGAAGCCAGCACCGCCGGACGTTGCCCACGACAGGGCATTGCCCTGGCGATCGGTGATCGTGATGATGGTATTGTTGAACGATGCGTGGACGTGTGCGATGCCTTCGGCGACGTTCTTTTTGACTTTCTTACGGATGCGAGCTGCAGCCGCAGAGCTTTGTTGCTTAGCCATGGTCGGTTCCTAGATTATTTCTTCAGCGATTGAGCGGCCTTGCGCGGGCCCTTGCGGGTACGTGCATTGGTACGGGTGCGCTGACCGCGGACCGGCAGGCCCTTACGGTGACGCATGCCGCGGTAGCAGCCCAGATCCATCAGACGCTTGATGTTCATGGACAGTTCGCGACGCAGATCGCCTTCGACCACGAACTTGCCAACCTGCTCGCGCAGCTTTTCCAGTTCGGTGTCGTCCAGGTCCTTGACCTTCTTGTTGGTAGCAACGCCGGTCGCAGCGCAGATCTGCTGCGAACGGGTACGGCCGATGCCGTAGATCGCCGTCAGGCCGATGACGGTGTGCTGATGATTGGGGACGTTGACCCCTGCAATACGTGCCATTCGATATTCCTCGTATTAACCTTGACGCTGCTTGTGACGCGGCTCGACGCAGATCACACGGACCACGCCCTTACGCTTGATGATCTTGCAGTTGCGGCAGATCCGCTTGACTGAAGCGTTAACTTTCATTTTTGCACTCTCTTATCAATTCGAAATCAGTTTTTACTTGGTGCGGAACACGATGCGGGCCCGGGACAAGTCGTAAGGGGTCAATTCTACCGTTACCTTGTCGCCAGGTAAAATGCGAATGTAGTTCATGCGCATTTTTCCCGAGATATGTCCCAACACCACGTGCCCGTTTTCCAGTTTCACGCGAAAGGTCGCGTTCGGGAGATTCTCGAGAATCTCCCCTTGCATTTGGATGACGTCGTCTTTTGCCATTCGGTATGCTCACTCCTGGGTATCCACCGCCGCTTAGCGCGACGGGATACCGCCCTTGAAATTCGCCTTGCGCAGCAGCGATTCATATTGCTGCGACATGACGTAGTTCTGCACTTGTGCCATGAAGTCCATGGTCACCACCACCACGATCAGCAGTGAGGTGCCGCCGAAATACACTGGAACTTTCCAGTACGACGTCATGAACTCCGGAAGCAGGCACACCAGGGTGATGTAAACCGCACCGGCGAGGGTCAGGCGCATCAGGATCTTGTCGATGTAGCGCGCAGTCTGCTCGCCCGGACGGATGCCCGGTACAAACGCGCCGCTCTTCTTCAAGTTGTCCGCCGTTTCCTTGCTGTTGAATACCAGCGCCGTATAGAAGAAGCAGAAGAACACGATCGCCACCGCATACAGCAACGCATGGATCGGCTGACCGGAGCCCAGCGACGCTGCGAGGTCCTTCAGGAACCCGATGAACGGGCTGCTGGAGTCCTTGCCGCGCGTGAACCAGTCAACGATCGTGGCCGGGAACAGGATGATCGACGAGGCGAAGATGGGCGGAATCACACCGGCCATGTTCAGCTTCAGCGGCAGGTGGCTGGTTTGGCCACCGTAGATCTTGTTACCGACCTGGCGTTTCGCGTAATTCACCAGGATCTTGCGCTGGCCGCGTTCGACGAACACGACCGCGTAGGTCACCAGGGCCACCAGGATCACGATGAAGATTGCGGAAATGCTGCTGATCGAACCTTGCGACACCAGGGTGAACAGATTACCCAGTGCGCTCGGCAGACCGGCTGCGATACCGGCAAAAATGATGATCGAGATACCGTTGCCAAGACCACGTTCCGTGATCTGCTCACCCAGCCACATGAGGAACATGGTGCCGGTCAGCAGGGTCACGACGGTCACAAGGCGGAAAGCCATGCCCGGATCGAGCACGAGGCCTTGCTGAGCTTCCAGCGCGACCGCGATGCCGAACGCCTGGAACAGAGCCAGCACCACCGTGAAATACCGGGTGTACTGGGTGATCTTGCGGCGGCCGGCTTCGCCCTCCTTCTTCAGTGCCTCCATCTGCGGCGAGACGATCGACACCAGCTGCATGATGATCGAAGCCGAAATATAAGGCGTGATACCGAGAGCGAACACGGCAAAGCGGGACAAGGCGCCGCCCGAGAACATGTTGAACATGCCAAGGATGCCGCCTTCGTTCTGCTTGAACAGCTGGGCCATGGCGACCGGATCAATCCCGGGGACCGGGATGTGAGCTCCGATGCGGTACACGACCAATGCCCCAAGCAGGAACCACAACCGGCCCCAGGGGAAACCGGATGCGGCACTTTTACCAAGTTGTGAATTAGTCGCCAATTTTTGCTCCGATCAGGCAGCGGTCGCTGTTAGGCGACCGAACCGCCAGCTGCTTCGATCGCTGCTTTCGCGCCAGCGGATGCCTTGATGCCCTTCAGGTTCACCGCTTTGGTGATTTCGCCCGACAGGATCACGCGCACGTCGCGAGCCACGACCGGCAGCACGCCGGCTTGCTTGAGCACCAGGATGTCGACGTCGCCGACGGCCAGGTTGTTCAGGTCCGACAGACGGACTTCAGCCTTGAACGTCGCGTTCAGGGACTTGAAGCCGCGCTTCGGCAGACGGCGCTGCAGAGGCATCTGACCGCCTTCGAAGCCGACTTTGTGGAAGCCGCCCGAACGCGATTTCTGACCTTTGTGACCGCGGCCGGCAGTCTTGCCCAGGCCCGAGCCGATACCGCGACCGACGCGACGCTTAGCGTGCTTGGCGCCGTCAGCAGGTTGAATGGTATTGAGTTGCATATTTTCTCCGTTAACCAAGCCGCGGCTTAGTCGACAATTTTCACGAGGTAGTTGACCTTGTTGATCATGCCGCGGACCGACGGGGTGTCCTGCAGCTCGGAAACCGAGTTGACACGACGCAGACCCAGACCACGCACGGTGGCGCGGTGATCCTGACGGGTACCGATCAGGCCTTTGACCAGCTTGACTTTGATGGTGTTTGCCATGGTAATTCCCCTTAACCCAGGATTTCTTCGACCGACTTGCCGCGCTTGGCAGCGATGTCAGCCGGGGTGCTCATCTTCGCCAGACCGTCGAGGGTCGCACGAACCAGGTTGTACGGGTTCGACGAACCGGTCGACTTGGCGACCACGTCAGTCACGCCCATCACCTCGAAGATTGCGCGCATTGCGCCGCCGGCGATGACGCCGGTACCCGGCTTGGCCGGCGACATCAGAACGCGCGACGCGCCGTGGCGGCCGGTAACGGTGTGCTGCAGAGTACCGTTCTTGAGGGGCACCTTGATCAGGTTGCGGCGGGCTTCTTCCATTGCCTTTTGCACGCCGACCGGAACTTCCTTCGACTTGCCTTTACCCATGCCGATGCGGCCATCGCCGTCACCGACAACGGTCAGCGCTGCAAAACCCATGATACGACCACCCTTGACCACTTTGGTCACGCGGTTGATCGCGATCATTTTCTCGCGCATGCCATCATCCGGCTTGTCGCTTGCCATTTTCGCTTGCATTTTTGCCATGACGATTCTTCCTTAGAACTTCAGACCGGCTTCACGCGCGGCTTCTGCCAGCGCCTTCACACGGCCGTGGTAACGGAAACCCGAACGGTCGAATGCGACCTCGGTGATCCCTGCTTGCAGTGCTTTCTCTGCGACGCGCTTGCCAACCAGTGCGGCTGCAGCAGCGTTGCCGCCGGCACCCGACTTGCCGCCCAGCTCGGCGCGTACTTCTGCTTCCAGCGTCGAAGCCGAAACCAGGACCTTCGCATCCGGGCTGATCAGGTTCGCATAGATGTGCAGGTTGGTGCGGTGAATCGACAGACGATTCACGCCCAGCTGGGCGATCTTGATGCGGGTTTGGCGTCCGCGACGCAGACGCGATTGTTTCTTGTCCATGTCAGCTCCGATTATTTCTTCTTGGTTTCTTTAAGCTTCACCACTTCGTCCGCATAACGGACACCCTTGCCCTTGTAAGGCTCAGGCGAGCGGTAAGCGCGCACTTCTGCGGCAACCTGGCCGACCTTCTGGCGATCGATACCCTTGATCAGGATTTCGGTCGGGGTCGGGGTAGTTGCAGTGATACCTTCCGGCATCGCGTGCAGAACCGGGTGCGAGAAGCCCAGCGACAGGTTCAGGGCGTTGCCCTGCACTGCTGCCTTGTAACCCACGCCGACCAGGGTCAGCTTGCGCTCGAAGCCCTTGGTCACGCCGGTCACCATGTTGTTGACCAGTGCACGCAGGGTGCCCGACATGGCGTTCGATTCACGGGAATCGTCGATCACGTCGAACGACAGCGTGCCGTTGTTGTTTTCCACTTTGACCAGGCCGTTCAGCGGCTGGGTCAGGGTGCCCAGCGGGCCCTTGACGGTGATCGACGACGCGTTGATCGCGACATCGGTACCGGCCGGGACGGCGATTGGCATCTTAGCTACTCGAGACATCGTCTACTCCTTAAGCCACGTAGCAAAGCACTTCGCCACCGACACCGGTTGCACGTGCTTTACGGTCGGTCATCACACCCTTCGGGGTCGAGACGATTGCCACGCCCAGGCCGTTCATGACCTGAGGGATTTCGTCTTTGCCCTTGTAGATGCGCAGGCCAGGACGGGACACGCGCTCGATGCGCTCGATAACCGGACGGCCAACGTAATACTTCAAACCGATGTTCAGTTCCGACTTGCCACCTTCGGTGGACACGGCGAAATCTTCGATGTAACCCTCGTCCTTCAGGACGTTGGCGATCGCAACTTTCACTTTCGACGACGGCATCGACACGTTGGTCTTTTGCACGCCTTGTGCGTTGCGGATGCGGGTCAGCATATCGGCGATAGGATCGCTCATACTCATTGCTTATTCTCCTATTACCAGCTAGCTTTGGTCATACCCGGGATTTCGCCTTTCATGGCGAATTCGCGGAGTTTGGTACGGGCCAGACCGAATTTACGGAAAGTGCCACGCGGACGGCCGGTCATGGCGCAGCGGTTACGCTGGCGGGTCGGGGCCGAGTTACGCGGCAGTGCCTGCAGTTTCAGGCGTGCTTCGTAACGCTCTTCTTCGGTCTTCGACTGGTCGTCGATGATTGCTTTCAGAGCGGCACGCTTTGCGGCGAATTTCTCCACCAGGTCTGCACGCTTCTGTTCGCGGTTGATCAGTGCAAGTTTTGCCATGCTCTTAGTTCCTGAACGGGAATTTGAAGGCGGCGAGCAGCGCTTTGGCTTCTTCGTCGGTCTTAGCGGTCGTGGTGATCGAGATGTTCATGCCACGCAGCGCATCGATCTTGTCGTAATCGATTTCCGGGAAGATGATCTGCTCTTTGACGCCGATGTTGTAGTTGCCACGGCCGTCGAACGATTTGCCGCTGACGCCACGGAAGTCACGCACGCGCGGCAGGGCCACGGTGATGAAACGATCCAGGAATTCGTACATGCGGGCGCCGCGCAGGGTCACCATGGTACCGATCGGGTAGCCTTCGCGGATCTTGAAACCTGCGATTGCCTTGCGAGCCTTGGTCACGACCGGCTTCTGGCCGGCGATCTTGGTCAGGTCGCCAGTGGCGTGCTCGATGATCTTCTTGTCAGCGACGGCTTCCGAGAGACCCATGTTCAGGGTGATCTTGGTCAGGCGCGGCACTTCCATCACCGATTTGTAGCCGAATTTCTCGGTCAGCTCGGCGACGACTTTTTCTTTGTATACTTGTTGGAGACGGGCCATTTTCTATTACCCCTTCACTACTTCGCCGTTCGACTTGAAGACGCGGACTTTTTTGCCGTCCACATCTTTGAAGCCAACGCGATCTGCCTTGCCGGTCGCTGCATTGAACAGCGCGACGTTCGACACGTGAATCGGCATGGTCTTGTCGACGATACCACCAGTGACACCGGTCATCGGGTTCGGCTTGACGGCTTTCTTGGCCACGTTCACGCCTTCGACGATGACGTGCTCGGCATCTACGCGCTGCTGAACGACGCCGCGCTTGCCCTTGTCTTTACCGGCCAGAACGATGACTTCGTCGTTTTTACGAATCTTAGACATTACGACTCCCTTACAGAACTTCAGGTGCCAGGGACACGATCTTCATGAACTTTTCGGTGCGCAGTTCGCGGGTCACCGGTCCGAAGATACGGGTGCCGATCGGCTCCAGCTTGGCGTTCAGCAGCACGGCGGCATTGCCGTCGAACTTCACCAGGGAACCGTCCTGGCGGCGCACACCTTTAGCGGTACGCACGACCACGGCATTGTAGATTTCACCTTTCTTGACGCGGCCGCGCGGAGCAGCCTGCTTCACGGTGACCTTGATCACGTCGCCAATGCTGGCGTAACGGCGCTTGGAGCCGCCCAATACCTTGATGCACAGAACTTCTTTTGCACCGGTATTGTCGGCCACTTCGAGCCGGCTTTCGGTTTGAATCATGATATTTTCTTTCCCAACTTAAGCCGTAGAAAATCCCACGGATATACCGTAGGCCTGCGGTCAGTCTTGGTCCCGCCGCACCGCCCCTGCTGGAGCAATACGTTTGGGTGATTGGACTTTCCAATGTACTTCATTGCAGGCCGCAGACATCGCGGGGACAACTGCGGCAACACATGAACGAAGCCCGCTAGTATCGCAGATACCAGCGGGCGTCGCAAGACAATTTTTAAGGCTTACAGAACCTGTGCGACCTGTACAACACGGGTCAGGGTCCAGGCCTTCGTCTTCGAGATCGGACGACCTTCCGCGATCTCGACCGTGTCACCGGTCTTGGCCTGGTTGGTCTCGTCGTGCGCGTGGTACTTGTTCGAGCGCACGATGATCTTGCCGTACAGCGGGTGCTTGACGTGACGCTCGACCAGCACGGTTACCGTCTTGTCCATTTTGTCGGACACGACCTTGCCGACCAGCGTACGCTTCAGCGCCGTTTTAGTGGTGTCGTTCATTTGGCTTCCTTCGAGGTCATCACGGTTTTGACGCGGGCGATATCGCGGCGCACCTTTTTGAGCTGGGCGGTGTTGCTCAGCTGCTGCGTTGCGATTTGCATGCGCAGGCCGAACTGTGCCTTCAGCAGCTCATTCAGCTCTTGCTGCAGAGCTGCCTGGTCTTTGCCGCGGAGTTCCGTTGCTTTCATTCTTAACTCCTGTTATTGGCCGACTTGGCGCACCACGAAAGTGGTTGCCAGCGGCAGTTTGGCAGCGGCCAGGCGGAATGCTTCGCGCGCCAGTTCTTCTGCGACGCCGTCCATCTCATACAGGACCTTGCCCGGCTGGATTTCAGCGACGTAGTACTCCGGGTTACCCTTACCGTTACCCATACGGACTTCAGCCGGCTTGTTCGAGATCGGCTTGTCCGGGAAGATACGGATCCAGATACGGCCGCCACGCTTGATGTGACGGGTCATGGCACGACGTGCCGCTTCGATCTGGCGGGCCGTGATACGGCCGCGGGCAACGGCCTTCAGGCCGAACTCACCGAACGACACAGCGGTGCCGCGGGTGTGCGAAATGCCGGTGTTACGGCCTTTCTGCTCTTTACGATACTTTCTGCGGGATGGCTGCAGCATGCTTATTCTCCTGCTTTCTCAGCAGCCGGCTTGGCAGCGCGGCGGCCTGCTGGTGCGGTACCTGGCTTGGCGCCCGGACGGCCACGGCCTGCCGGTTTGCCATCGTCACGACGCGGACCGCGCGGCTTCTTCTCGTCGGCCGGCACGTCGATCACCGGCGCTTCGCCGGTCGGCGAACGGTCACCCTTGTAGACCCAGACCTTGACACCGATGATGCCGTAGGTGGTCGAGGCTTCGCTGGTACCGTAGTCGATATCGGCGCGCAGGGTGTGCAGCGGCACACGGCCTTCGCGGTACCATTCGGTACGTGCGATTTCGATGCCGTTCAGACGGCCCGACGACATGATCTTGATGCCGACAGCGCCCAGACGCATGGCGTTCTGCATCGCACGCTTCATGGCGCGACGGAACATGATGCGCTTTTCGAGCTGCTGGGCGATCGAGTCGGCGATCAGCTGCGAGTCGATTTCCGGCTTGCGGATCTCTTCGATATTGACGTGCACCGGCACGCCCATGATCTTGGTCAGCGACGACTTCAGAACTTCGATGTCTTCGCCTTTCTTGCCGATCACGACGCCAGGACGCGACGAGTAGATCGTGAAGCGGGCGTTCTTGGCCGGACGCTCGATGACGATGCGGCCGACAGAAGCGTTCTTCAGCTTCTTCTTCAGGAAAGCACGGGCTTCCAGGTCTTCCTTCAGCATGTCGGCGAAGTTGCCGTTGCCAGCATACCAGCGCGAGGCCCAGTTACGGGTCACCGACAGGCGGAAGCCGGTCGGGTGGATTTTCTGTCCCATCGTGTGACTCCTTAGTTACCGACAGTCACGTAGATGTGACAGGATTGTTTCGAAATGCGATCACCGCGGCCTTTGGCACGTGCCGTAAAGCGCTTCAGGATCGGACCCTTTTCGACGTAGATCTGAACGACCTTCAGTTCGTCGATGTCGGCACCATCGTTGTGCTCGGCGTTGGCGATTGCCGACTCCAGCACTTTCTTGATGATGGTGGCGCCTTTCTTCGGGCTGAACTGCAGGATGTTCAGCGCGGCGTCGACCTTCTTGCCACGGATCAGGTCCGCAACCAGGCGACCCTTCTGCTCCGACAGGCGCACGCCTTTGAGGATAGCTTTAGTTTCCATTATTTCTTCGCCTTCTTGTCAGCGGCATGGCCCTTGAACGTACGGGTCAGGGCGAATTCGCCCAGCTTGTGACCCACCATGTTCTCGGACACATACACCGGCACGTGCACCTTGCCGTTGTGGACGGCGATGGTCAGACCGATGAAGTCCGGAGTGATCGTCGAGCGGCGCGACCAGGTTTTGACTGGCTTCTTGTCTTTGGTCGCTTGCGCGGCTTCGACTTTCTTCACCAGGTGGGCATCGATGAACGGCCCTTTTTTCAATGAACGAGTCATGTTTTATCCTTATTTCTTGCCGCGACGCGAGACGATCATCGACGAAGTGCGCTTGTTCGAACGCGTCTTCTTGCCCTTGGTCTGCTGGCCCCATGGCGACACCGGATGACGACCGGCTGCCGTACGGCCTTCACCACCACCGTGCGGGTGGTCGATCGGGTTCATGACGACACCGCGGACGGTCGGGCGGACACCGCGCCAACGCATCGCACCGGCTTTACCGATCTTGCGCAGGCTGTGCTCGGCATTGCCGACTTCACCCACGGTTGCACGGCACTCGATGTGCACGCGACGGACTTCACCCGAGCGCAGGCGAACCTGGGCGTAGGTGCCTTCACGGGCCATCAGCACGACAGCGGCGCCGGCGGTACGGGCCATCTGTGCGCCTTTACCCGGCAGCATTTCGACGCAGTGCATCACGGTACCAACCGGGATGTTGCGGATCGGCAGGCAGTTACCGGCCTTGATCGGCGCTTCTGCACCGTTCATCAGCGTGTCACCGACAGCAACGCCCTTCGGAGCGATGATGTAGGCACGGGCGCCGTCGGCGTAGCACAGCAGAGCGATGTGCGCGGTACGGTTCGGGTCGTATTCGATACGCTCGACCTTTGCCGGGATGCCATCCTTGCTGTTGCGCTTGAAGTCAACGACACGGTAGTGCTGCTTGTGACCACCGCCGATGTGGCGGGTCGTGATGTGACCGTTGTTGTTACGGCCAGCGGTCTTCGATTTCTTCTCAACCAGGGCTGCGAACGGACGACCTTTGTACAGGCCTTCGGTCACAACTTTCACCATGCCGCGACGGCCTGGGGAGGTTGGCTTCATCTTAACGAGTGCCATTATTTAGCCTCCTCGACAAAATTGATTTCCTGACCCGGCTTCAGGGCCACGAAAGCGCGCTTGGTGTGGTTGCGACGACCGACGAAACGACCCGAACGCTTTTGCTTGCCTTCGCGGTTCACGGTCTGCACCGACTCGACTTCCACCTTGAACAGCAGTTCGACGGCGGCTTTGATTTCCGGCTTGGTTGCATCCGGCAGAACCTTGAACACGATCTGTTCGTTCTTTTCAGCGACGAAGGTCGCCTTTTCGGAAATGACCGGAGCCAGCAGCACCTTCATCAGGCGCTCTTCGCTGAATTTGATTGCGGCGCTCATGCGTACATCTCCTCGATCTTGGCCAGAGCAGCTTTGGTGACCAGGACTTTCTTGTAGAACACCAGCGACATCGGGTCAGCGTGCTTCGGCTCGACAACCAGCACGTTCGGCAGGTTGCGCGATGCCAGCAGCAGGTTTTCGTCGATGGTGTCGGTGATCACCAGGACCGATTCCAGGCCCATGCTCTGCAGCTTTTGCGACAGCAGCTTGGTCTTCGGGGCTTCGATCGACAGGTTCTCGACGACGTTCAGACGCTCTTCGCGGGCCAGCTGCGACAGGATCGAGCACATACCGGCGCGATACATCTTCTTGTTGACTTTGTGCGAGAAGTTTTCGTCAGGCGAGTTCGGGAAGATGCGACCACCACCACGCCACAGCGGCGACGACGACATACCGGCACGAGCGCGGCCCGTACCTTTTTGACGCCAAGGCTTCTTGGTGGTGTGGGAGACTTCTTCACGATCCTTCTGCTTGCGGTTGCCCGAGCGCGCGTTGGCGGCGTAGGCGACCACGATCTGGTGGATCAGTGCTTCGTTGTAATCGCGACCGAAAACTTCATCGGTGGCGTTCACGTTCGAGCCGGCTTGGCCTTGCTCGTTCAGGAGCTTCAGTTCCATCGTTTACGCTCCTTTCTTTGCTTTGACCTTGACGGCCGGGCTGACAACGACTTGGCCGTTCTTGGCGCCAGGAACGGCACCCTTGACCAGCAGCAGTTGACGCTCAGCGTCGATACGGGCGATTTCCAGGTTCTGGGTGGTGACGGTAACGTCGCCCATGTGACCGGTCATGCGCTTACCAGGGAACACGCGGCCCGGATCCTGCGCCATACCGATGGAGCCAGGAACGTTGTGCGAACGCGAGTTACCGTGGGTTTGACGACCCGAAGCAAAGTTGTGACGCTTGATGGTACCGGCGTAGCCTTTACCGATCGAGGTGCCTTGCACGTCGATCTTCTGGCCGACTTCGAACAGCGACACATTGACTGCATCGCCTGCTTTCATTTCAGCGGCTTGTGCGGCTTCGATGCGGAATTCCTTCAGCAGCGTACCGGCTTCGACGCCAGCTTTGGCGTAGTGACCCGCACTGGCCTTGTTCACGCGGGAAGCGCGACGTTGACCGAATACGACCTGAACAGCGGAGTAACCGTCAGTTTCAGGAGTTTTTACTTGCGCAACACGGTTGTTCGACACGTCCAGCACGGTGACAGGAATCGAATCCCCATCATCCGTGAAGATGCGCATCATGCCAACCTTGCGACCGAGGAGGCCCAGGCTCATTTTTTCTCCATTCCCACCTACGATTGGGCGGGGCTAATTGAACTACAAAAACGCATGGGCAAAAAAGACTAGCCCATACCGAAGCCGGCTAGTATAGCGCGGCCATCGAGTAGGCGCAACAGGAGAATGCGAGAGCTGACGCGGCCTGTTGCGTTTTACGCTGATGTATGGAGAAGAAAGGAATCCGTTCTGGCGAACGGCACAGAAAAGGCAGCATTGCACCTTTTCTCTGCAGGCTCGGGGCCTGCGATATGGAGGAATTCTGGTGGGCGGTGCAGGATTCGAACCTGCGACCCCTTGGATGTCGACCAAGTATTCTAACCAGCTGAACTAACCGCCCGGGGAGGCCGCATTATACGAAATGGTTTTATTGATGCGCAAGGGTTTTGTTGCGATTTTTTTCGCATGCTAAGCTTGCGGATCAGATAAGGACTACGGATGGAATACGTCTTCTTCGGCAACAGCGTCACCAAATGGCTCAGCGCCCTCGGCGTCGCGCTGGCAGTCACCCTCACCCTCTGGCTGGTCAAGCACGTGGTGGTCCGGCGCCTCGGCGTGATTGCCGCCCGTACCGCGACCCGCCTGGACGACGTCGCCGTCGCCGCGCTCGAGTCGACCAAGAAGTTCGTGATGCTGGTGATGGGCCTGTACGCGGGCTCGCTGATGCTGGCCCTGCCCGACGGCATGCGCGTGATGGTCACCCGCACCGCGATCACGATCGGCCTGGTCCAGGCGGCGATCTGGGGCAATGCCGCGTTGCGCGCCTGGCTGGTGCAGTACTACGAGAACCGTGCGGCCGATCCAGCGCGCGCCACCTCGGCGGCCGCGGTCGGCTTCATCGCGCGCATGGTGCTGTGGGTCGTGATCCTCCTGATGATCCTCGATAACCTGGGCGTGAACATCACGACCCTGGTGGCCTCGCTCGGCATCGGCGGCATCGCAGTGGCGCTCGCCGTGCAGAACATCCTCGGCGACCTGTTCGCGTCCCTCTCCATCGTGCTCGATAAACCCTTCGTGATCGGCGACTTCATCATCGTCGACAAATACCTTGGCACGGTCGAATACGTGGGTCTCAAGACCACCCGCATCCGCAGCCTGGGCGGCGAGCAGCTGGTGTTCTCGAATGCCGATCTGCTGAAGAGCCGGCTGCAGAACATGACGCGGCTGGAATCGCGCCGCGCCGCCTTCACGGTGTCCGTCACCTACGATACCCCGGCGGCGACGCTGCGCGCGATCCCGGCCATGCTGGCGGACATCGTCAAGGCCCAGCCCAAGGTCAGGCTCGACCGCGCCCACTTCACGGGCGTGGGCGCGTCGTCGATGAACTTCGAGGTCGTGTACTTCTTCGATTCGCCGGACTACATCGCCTTCATGGACGTGCAGCAGGAGATCTGGCTGCGCATCGTCGAGCGCTTCGATGCGGAGAAGATCGAATACGCCTACCCGACCCAGACCCTGCAGGTGCGCGGCGGCGGCGTCAAAGACGTGCCGGGGACGACGCCCGACGCGGGCCGCTCGGCGCCGGCGAGCTGAGCGCAAACAGCATGCTAGAATTTCTACTCTTCCACGCCACCGGAGCATGACGACATGAACAAGTAATGCGCTGATGCGCCCGCATCATCTGACTGCCTGTCGCCGCCTGCGCGATCTGCAGCCGCATACTTTTGTTCATCCCGGACGTCGCTCCCGCGCGCCTGCGCCTGCAGGCCGTGACGGGCAGCTTCCAATCATGCAAGGAAGCGCCATGCCTCATACCTTCAGCAATCCTGTCGACGTGCTCGCGCACAACCGTATTTCCTGGGACCGCCAGGCCGAGCAGCAATGCGCCTGGTCCCGGCCCGTCAGTGCGGAAGAGATCGCCGCCGCCCGTAAAGGGAACTGGCAGGTCCGCCTGACGCCAAGCCCTTTGCCTGCCGGCTGGCTCGACGATGTGCGCGGCCTGCGCATCTTGTGCCTGGCGTCGGGCGGCGGTCAGCAGGCGCCGCTGCTTGCCGCCGCCGGCGCCGACGTCACGGTGTTTGACGCCTCCGACGGGCAATTGCAGCTGGACCGCATGGTGGCGCAGCGGGAGCACCTGGCGCTCGGCATCGTGCAGGGTGATATGCGCGACCTGTCGGTGTTGACGGACGCCGCATTCGACCTGGTATTTCATCCGATATCGAATCTGTACGTGCCGGATATCGGCCCCGTGTGGCGAGAATGCTTCCGCGTACTGCGCAGTGGCGGCAGCCTGCTCAGCAGTTTTTACAACCCCGTGGTGTTCGTCGGCGACCGCGATCCGCGCTTTGCGGAGCAGGAGCTGATCCGCCCGCGCTATCCGCTGCCCTATTCCGACCTCGAGCAGCTGGATCCCCAGGCGCTGGAAGGCAAGGCGCAGCGCGGCGAAGCACTCGTGTTCGGCCACAGCCTGAGCGCGCAAATCGGCGGACAGCTGGAAGCGGGCTTCGTACTGACGGGGTTTTACGAAGACCAGCAACCGCATCCGCGCTTCGTCATCGACCGCTATCTGCCGACCTTCCTGGCGACGCGGGCCAGCAAGCCCTGATGACCGAATCACGTACAAACGGAGAACATATGCAAGGTCCCGATCCAGACACGCGCCATCCGATGCCTGGCTTTCCCCAGGTGTGCTTCCTGAAAAACGTCATCACGCGCCCGAACATCGACGTCGGCGATTACACGTATTACGACGATCCGGATGGCGTCGAGAATTTTGAAAAGAATGTGCTGTACCACTTCCCGTTCATCGGCGACAGGCTGGTCATCGGCAAGTTTTGCGCCATCGCGCGCGGCGTGAAGTTCATCATGAACGGTGCCAATCACCAGATGGACGGCATTTCCACCTTCCCGTTTTTCATCTTCGGCAAGGGCTGGGAAGCGGCGAAGCCGGCGCCGGACGAGCTGCCGTTCAAAGGCGACACCGTGATCGGCAACGATGTCTGGATCGGCTACGATGCCCTGATCACGCCCGGGGTCAGGATCGGCGACGGCGCCATCATCGCGGCGCGTTCGGTCGTCACCGCCGACGTGCCGCCGTATGCGATCGCAGGCGGCAATCCTGCGCGCGTCGTGCGGCCGCGTTTCGACCCTGACAGCGTACGCCGGCTGCAGGCGATTGCATGGTGGGATCGTCCCGCTGCCTGGATAAGCAGGCATCTTGTCCGGATTCGCGGCGGGGACATCGACGCGCTTGAAGCCGCTGTCGTCGACAGCGATGCTTAGTGCAGGGGCGCGGTGGACGCCCGCACGATCAGCGAACTGGCCAGCGCGATGCTGCGCAGCGGCGCATGCCCACCGCGGATGCGCTCGATCAGCTGGAAGATCGCCTGGCGCGCCATCTCGCGCTTGGGCGGCGCGATCATGGTCAGCGGCGGCGTCGCATAGCAGGCGGCGCCGATGTCGTCGTAGCCGACCACCGACAGCTCGCCCGGCACCCGCACCCCGGTACTGCTGGCCGCGCACAGGCCGCCGATCGCCATCAGGTCGCTGGTGACGAATACGGCGCTCGGTCTGTGCTGCCGCGCCAGCAGGCGGGTGAAAGCGGCGTGACCGCCGGCACTGGTGAATTCCACGTGCAGCAGGTCGCTGTCAGGCACCTCGTAGCCCGCTTCGCGCATCGCGCGCAGGAAGCCGCCGACCCGCTCGCGGCTGCGCGGCAGGTCGGCCGGCCCGGACACGCAGGCGATATCGCGGTGCCCGAGTTCGATCAGGTGGCGTGTGGCCTGGTAGGCGCCCTCCTCCTGCCCGGCCAGCACCAGGTCGGCATCCAGCCCCGGCAGAGCGCGCTCGAGCTGGATGATCGGCACGGATTCGTGGCGCAGCAGCAGGTCCTGCTCGTCGTCGGCGCCGCTGGCGACCAAAACCAGGCCGTCGATGCGCTTTTCCATCAGCAGGCGCAGGTAGGCGGTCTGCTTCTGGGCGGCGCCGTGGGCGTTGCACAGGATGATGTGATAGCCGAGCTCGAAGGCGGCATCTTCGATCCAGCGGATCAGCTCGGCAAAATAGGGGTTCGAACTGTTCGGCACCAGCACGCCGATGGTGTTGGTCTTGTCGTTCTTGAGGCTGCGGGCGACGGCGCTCGGGACATAGCGCATCTCGTCGATGATGCCCAGCACCCGTTTGCGCACCTCATCGCTGACGGCGCGCGTATTGTTGATCACATGCGAAACGGTCGAGATCGACACCCCGGCACGTTGCGCCACCTGCTTCATTGTCGCCATCGCGTCCCCCTGAAGCGCGATTATCGCCGATGTGTTTCTATATTTGCAACACGCTCAGGCGCTTCTGCAGATCTTGCGGGTGGTCCAGGTACAGGAAGACATATCGCAGACCGGTCCGCTCGACGCCCAGGTGGGTCAGGCGCACCCGGCTGTCTGCCTTCAAGATCAGGACAGTGTTCGGCTTATCAAGGGGCGAGACCGTCACCGTATCCCGGCGGGCGATGCCGCGGCGGCGCAGCCAGGCGTGGACCGGTTCGTCGATGCGTTCGCAGGCGGCGATGGCGTCGACGGGAAGGCTGCCGTGCGTGCGGGCGCCGACGCGCAGCTGCAGACCGGCTTCCGTCAGCACGTGGCTGCCGGCGCCGACGTGCCAGCGGTCGCCCAGTACCCAGGCCAGGGTCGACAGGCTACCCACCAGCATGAGGGCGTGGATCACGCGCAGCGCGGCCGGATCGTGCACGAACAGCGGCAGGACCAGGGCATCCAGGGGCAACTCGACAAAGAGCGAAAACAGGACGATGGCAACGCCCGTGCGGTAGGCGCCGAATGTCAGGTAAGAGAACGCTTCGCCGGCCGGCAAGGCCGGCTGCGGACGGCGCAGCAGCCAGTTGATGCAGCCGCGCCGCTGTGCCGCGCCAAGCTGGAGCAGGCCGACCAGCTCCGGCGGCAGCCAGGCGGCCGGCAGCTTGCGCCATGCGCGCGTGCGCAGGATGTCGCGGGTCCGCTGGAGGGCGTCGGGCAGGTGCGACAAGTCCTTGGCGACCAGTACCAGCAGCGGCGCCGCCAGCAGCAGCGGCCGCAGCATGTTGCCGATGCCGGCAGGAAGAATGGCCTTCAGCGCAATGCCGCCCAGCAGAACCAGCCAGGCATTGCGGAGCACATCGCTCCAGGGCGTGCGGCGCAGGCGCTCGGCCTGCAGGGAGAGGGAAAGTGTTGTCATGGCCCTATCGATCTTAGCATTGCCATGACAAAAGAAAACGGGGCTGGATCACAAAGTGATGCCAGCCCCGTTCTCACCAGTGGACGAATCCACCGGGCGACACGAGATTATTGCAGCTTGATTTCGACGTCGACGCCAGCCGGCAGGTCCAGCTTCATCAGTGCGTCAACGGTCTTGTCGGTCGGGTCCACGATGTCCATCAGACGCTGGTGCGTACGGATTTCGAACTGGTCGCGCGAGGTCTTGTTGACGTGCGGGGAACGCAGGATGTCGAAGCGCTGGATACGGGTCGGCAGCGGGACCGGGCCCTTGACGACGGCGCCGGTGCGCTTGGCGGTGTCGACGATTTCCAGAGCGGACTGGTCGATCAGTTTGTAGTCAAACGCTTTCAGGCGGATACGAATTTTCTGATTGGACATGCTAATTCCTTTAAAAGAACGTTCCGGCTCAGGGCCGGCAATGTGTAAAAGGTACTGCGGGTGCTTCGGTACTGCTCAAGTGAACCTCGGTAAGCCTACTGCGCGTTGCACTGTCGGCTTGCGATGCTCGCTGTACTTTCGTACAGCTGCGCTTCTCACCCAACATTGCCGCCGCTCGTTACGGCTTACCGAGGTTCACTTAAGAGGCGGGAGTATATCACCGAACCCTCTCAAACAGATGGGGACAGACCAAAAAGTCTGTCCCCATCCGTTGTGCCGGCGGAACACCCCGAAAGGTGTCCGCTGGCGATATCGCTAACCGAAATTAGGCGATGATCTTGGCAACCACGCCGGCGCCGACGGTACGGCCGCCTTCGCGGATTGCGAAGCGCAGACCTTCTTCCATCGCGATCGGAGCGATCAGCTTGACGGTGATCGACACGTTATCGCCC
>Ga0209023_10000114_pt1 | contig 139537 bp, 139 predicted proteins | sample LakOneMetagenome_FD_187468 | JGI IMG/M metagenome (GOLD analysis project Ga0209023, IMG submission 187468) | Freshwater and sediment microbial communities from Lake Erie, Canada (SPAdes) (version 2) | ecosystem: Environmental > Aquatic > Freshwater > Lentic | place: Lake Erie, Canada...
GCAGTTTCGAGTACTGCCGGGGTCGCCAGTCCTAAAATCCCGCCGCCGAGCCCGCAGGCCGCCGGTCATCATGGCCGCCGTAGAAGATGCCGGGAAGGGTGGGCGAAAGCGCCGCCGCATCATTGCCGGAACTGGGCGCGGAGGCGCTGTCGGACGCGACGCCGGCAAGGATCGATTCCGCCGCACCCCACGGGCTTTGTTCAACGATCTTGTAACCCATGCCTTCCAGCACCCGCTGCGTATCGGCGGGGAGTGTGAGCGGTTCCACGGTGATCTGGTCGGGCAGCCATTGATGATGGATGCGAGGCGCATCGACGGCTTCCTGGATCGTCATGCCGTGGTCGGTGACATCGAGGATCACCTGCAGCACGATCGAGATGATGCGCGAGCCGCCGGGGCTGCCCAGCACCATGAACACCCGGCCATCTTTCTTGACGATGGTGGGGCTCATGGAACTCAAGGGCCGCTTGCCGGGCTCAATGGCGTTGCGCTTGCCCTGGACCAGGCCGAAGAGATTGGCGGCACCGGGCTTGATGGTGAAATCATCCATCTCGTCATTGAGGAAGAAGCCCGTGTCACCGGCAATGACCTTGGCGCCGAACAGGGCATTGATGGTGTAGGTGACGGCAATGGCATTGCCCGCCTTGTCGATCACGCTGTAATGGGTGGTTTCCGTTCCTTCATGCGGCGGCGTGCCGGGCTGAACGTCTTTCGATGTGGACGCCTTGGCCGGATCGATCCTGGCGCGGATCTGCGCCGCATAGTCTTTTGACAGCAGGCGCTCGAGCGGATTGGCCACGAAATCGGGATCGCCGAGCAGGAAGTTGCGGTCGACGAAGGCGTGGCGCATCGCCTCCACCATCACATGCACAGCCTGAGCGGAGTGAAAGCCATATTGGGCGATGGGATAGCCCTCGAGAATGTTGAGAATTTCGCACAGCGTGGTGCCGCCGGAACTGGGCGGCGGCGCCGAGACGATCACAAAGCCGCGATAGCCGCAGGTGACGGGCGGCAGCTCTTCCACGGTGTAGCTGCGGAAATCATCCGTGGACAGAACACCGCCATGGGCCTTGCTCGCGGCAACGATCTCCGCCGCAATGGAGCCTTTGTAGAACGCATCAGGGCCGCCATCCGAAATCGCCTGCAGCGTGCGGGCGAGGGCAGGTTGGATGAGACGGTCTCCGGCTTTCCAGGCGCTGCCATTGTGCAGGAAGACCGTGGCATCGGCGGGAAAATCCTTGGCCGAGCCATTGAGGATGTTGGCATCGCCCTCCGTCAGCACAAAGCCTTCCGAGGCGATCTTGATGGCAGGCGCCATGACGGCGGCGCGCGGCAGGCTGCCGTAATGGGTGAGCAGCGTCTCAAGCCCCATCACCGTGCCGGGCACGGCGACGGCCTTGTAACCTTCAAGGCTGGCATTCTCGATCACCTCGCCCTTCGCATCGAGAAACATATCGGGCGCCGCGGCAAGGGGCGCCTTTTCACGGAAGTTGAGGAAAATGTCGCGCCCGTCTTTCAGATGCAGGGTGGCGAAGCCGCCGCCGCCCAGATTGCCGCAGCAGGGATTGGTGACGGCCAGCGCATAGCCCACCGCCACGGCGGCATCGACGGCATTGCCGCCTGCCTTCAGAATCTCAACCCCCACATCGCTGGCCAGATGCTGCGAGGTGACCACCATGCCATTCTCAGCTTTCACCGGATCGCGCGTGAAGGCCTGCGCCGGGCTGGCCGCGAGAAGTGCGAAGAGGAATGCGGCGAGAGTTCTCATGGGCGCATCGGAGACAGGAGCAATAGGCGGAATTCGTCCGTCGGATAAAAATCCTTCTTCCGCATCTCGAATTGCGTCGGCCCGATCTTCTTGACACCCTCACCGCAGAAACTGATGAGCGTGTCCGGGCTTTCCTTGTCGACGACCAGGCGGAAATCCTCGATGGCACCCTGCCAGTTGGCGCCGGTGGTCAGGATATATTCAAGCGTCCGCTGGTTCAGATAGGGATTGTCCTGGCCGCCCTTGAGGAGCGCCTTGTGGATGGCGGATGCCGTGCCCTGGTCCACGCAATAATCGCGGCCCACGTTCTGCTCTTTGAGCGCGCTCTCGTAAAAGAATGTCGAGCCGACGGCCGGCGTATAATCGTGGTGCACCTTGATTTCGGCATTGGCGGGGAAGGTCTGCTCCCAATAATAGGTGGAGCGCAGCGTCCATGCGGGTACGCTGCCATCATCGCTGATGATCACCGCGCCCAGCGTGGCGAGGTCTTTGAGCTTCTCCGCCGGAATGGCTTTCAGTTTTTTCGCCGTGTCTTCGCTTAAAGGATTGAGCGGTATGCCGAGCGCCGTGAGCCTGTCCGTCACGTCGAGCGTGGCCGACAGCGCCCGCATCTCGATCTTGGGCGCAACGTCCTTGCCCTCCACCGAGACGGCGAAGTTCATGTAGTTTTCTTTTTCGGGCGCGGGAATCGAAATATCGGAATCGAGATAGTTGCCGGGTTCGATGTCGGGCATCGGAAAGGCGACGAGATAGGTCTTGGCCTCGTCGGCATTGTTGCGGAACACATAATCGACCGTGACCTTCGAGGGCGAGATGAAGAGGTCTTCTTTCGCCATCGTCACCGTGTCGGCGCGCACCAGCACCAGCCCGCCCGCGCCCAGCGTGGCCGTTGAATCATTGGCAAGGGCAGGGGCGGCAACAAGGGCAGCGGCGGCGAACAGGGCAAAGCGGTTCATGGCGGCACTCCGGTGACGGCGCCTGAACGGTAAGGTGGGCGCGCGTGATTTGGAACCGAAAATTTATTGCTGCAGATAATCGCCGCATTTGGGGGCGGGGAGATTGCCCCACGGCATGACCGGCACGCTGGAGGTTGAGTTCTGCGGGCTGCCTTCGATGATCTTGTCGCTATAGGAGAGATAGACCAGCACATTGCGCTTGGGATCGCAGCCGCGCACGATCTGCATTTTCTTGAAGAACAGCGAGCGGCGCTGGCGGTAGATTTCCTCGCCCTGCGTGAGCTTGGCCTTGAAGGTGACGGGCCCCACCTGGCGGCAGGCGATGGATGTTTCGGAGCGTTCTTCGGCAAAGCCCGCCCAGCCTTTCCAGCCGCCCACTTCCGGCACGGTGAAATAGCAGGCAATGCCGTCGATGGTCGGATCGTCGATCACGTAAGTCGCGAGCTTGGCGTCGGGCGAGAGCAGGCGGAACACCGTCGATTTCTTGAAGATGAGTTCCGGATCATCCGCATCCTGCGCCAGGGCTGGCGCCGCAGCGAGAAGTCCGAAGGCGAAGGCAGCAGCGCGGGTGATGGAACGCATGGATGAAATCTCCTTTGGCCGCAAAGATGGGGGCGGGCGATGGCCGTTCAAGCGTTGGCCTTGAGCGCCGCGAAACCTTCCCGCAAATCCTCGATGAGGTCTTGGGGAGATTCAAGCCCGATGTGGAAGCGGAGGCCCTGTCCTTCCGCTGTCCATGTGGTGGCGGTGCGGTGCGGCTTGAAGGGAATGGCGAGGCTTTCAAAGCCGCCCCAGCTATAGCCCATGCCGAACAGCGACAGGCGGTCGAGGAAGGCATCCGCCGCGATCTGCGCGCAGGGTTTGAGCACCACCGAGAAGAGGCCCGACGCGCCGGTGAAATCACGCTTCCAGATTTCATGGCCCGGCGCATTGCTGAGTGCGGGATAAAGCACGGTGTCGACCTCGGGCCTGGCCCTCAGCCACTCCGCCACATGGATGGCGTTCTGCATGTGGCGATCCAGCCGGACGTCGAGCGTGTGGATGCCGCGCAGCATGAGATACATATCATCTGGCCCCGCGAACTGCCCCATGCCCTCATAGCCGGCGCGGAATTCGGGCCATGCCGCTTCCGAACAGGTGACGGTGCCCATCATCGCATCGGAATGGCCGACCAGATATTTGGTGCCGGCCTGAATGGAAATATCGCAGCCATGGGCGAAGGCGTTGAAATAGAATCCGCCGCTCCATGTGTTGTCGAGCGCCACGAGGCAGCCCGCCTTGCGCGCCGCCTCAGCGATCGCGGGAATATCCTGCACCTCCATGGTCTGCGAGCCGGGGCTCTCGCAATAGACCATGCGCGTGTTGGGGCGGATCATCTGCGCGATGCCGCGCCCGATCAGCGGATCATAATAGGTGGTCTCGATGCCGAGGCCCTTCAGCAGCGTGTCGCAAAACTGCCGTGCGGGATGATAGACGGTATCCACCATCAACAGATGATCGCCGGATTTGAGGAAGGAGAGGAGTGCCGTGCTGATGGCCGCGAGCCCCGAGGGGCACACCTTGGCGGCGTAACCGCCTTCGACCAGCGCCACCGCCTCTTCCACGGCGCGCGAGGTGGGCGTGCCGCGGCGACCATAGACATATTTCTGCGTCGGCTCCCGTAGCGCCGCCGCATTGGGGAAGGTGACCGTCGAGCCGTGATAGACGGCGGGATTGACGAAGCCGTGCTCGGAATAATCGCGGCCGGCGGCCACGAGTCTGGTTTGCGGCGACAGGCGGGACAGATCAGGCTTTGATTTTGACATGGGGCATCCGGTTTGAATGCCCTCCGCCTAGCATAGGGCCGGACGGAAAGAAACGCCGGGCCCCTGCGTCACGGCGCGAGCTTGTATCCCTCGGACGCATCGATCCAGCGCACCCAATATTCGGCTTCCGGGTGCGGCACGCCATTGGCGAAGACCGAAACCACGGCGCTCGAACCCTGCGGCGCATAGTCGAGGCAGACTTTAAGACCCACGATTCGCTCCACGACAGCGTTGAATCTGGATCTGTATATTCTTATGTTGTCTCTCGATTGGACAGACCCAACACATGTTATTCTGGGCTTAGGAAGTTCTGTGACGGTAGGCAGCCCTCAACAGGTAATAAACAAAATCAAACTAGGCCCTTGTGAACTGATAAATCAGGTACGACCATGATCTATCCAAACATACGATACCCCGAAGACTTCGATGAGTGGGACTTTGTGGACATGGAAGAGCTTGGGTCGGCAAAAGTCCAGGTTGATGTTTCCCCTGATCAAACAGTATTCCTCCAATTCATAACACCCGCTCGACTCCTAAGCAATCTAGAGGGCCTAGAAACGGTTGGAATTCCTTGTTTTGATTCACGCAGATTGGTTGTTGTGAAAAAAGTGACAAAAGAAAATATCGCGAAATCTGTCGCCTATTTGTATGAAAAGGGGTGGTTGCTCGACAAGAACGACAATTCTTCGCACGACATCGGATCAGAACGTTAAGTGCTGTCGCCAGAGCAGACCGCGACAGTTAAAAGAATGATTGTCATGAAGGGGGCTGAGCGCACCAGTTTCATGGTGTGTTTCTCCACAAACTTGCATCGCCCGCATTGCGGGAGCGTTAAGGGGGCACTAGACTTGCGGCCATGTCTCCCCTCGCAAAGTTGATCCTCGGAGCAATCCGTATCGGCGCCATAGGCCCTTGTGAACTGATAAATCAGGTACGACCATGATCTATCCAAACATACGATACCCCGATGACTACGATGAATGGGACTTTGTGGACATGGAAGAGCTTGGGGCGGAAAGAGTCCAGGTTGATATTTCCTCTGATCAAACGGTTTACCTCCAATTCATGACACCCGCCCGCCTCTCACGGCATTTAGATGGCTTAGAAACAGTTGGAATCCCTTGTGTTGATTCAGGCAGATTGGTTGTTGTGAAAAAAGTGACAAAAGAAAATATCGCGAAATCTGTTGCCTATTTGTATGAAAAGGGGTGGTTGCTCGACAAGAACGACAACTCTCCGAACGACATTGGGCCGGAATGTTAAGTGCCGTTGCCTGAGCAAACTGCGCCAGCAAAGTGAGTGATTGTCATGAAGGGGGCTGAGCGCGCCAGTTTCATGATGTGTTTCTCCACGAACTTGCATCGCCTGCATTGCCGGAGCGTTAAGCCGGCGTTAGACTTGCCGCCATGTCTCCCCTCGCAAAGTTGATCCTCGGCGCGATCCGCATCGGCGCCATCGGAACGGCGGTGTTCTCCGCCGCCATCCTTCTCCTGCGCCTGTGGCTCCATTATCAGTCCGGCGCCTTCGTGACCGGCGATACCGGCTTCCTGGCCGTGGTGGCGGTGCTGTTTCTCGGCAGTATCTGGCTGGCCCGGAGCGTCAGCCGGGAACTCCGGCGGGGCGCGGGCAACCCTTGAACCTTGAAGCCTCTGCGGCTAGCAAGGCGGCAAGAAAAGGAAGACCCATGCAGAACTCCGCCGCCCGCATTGCCGACAAGAAAGACTGGATCAAAGGCGCCACCGGCGACTGGGAGGTGGTGATCGGCCTTGAGGTGCACGCCCAGGTGCTGGCCAAGTCCAAGCTGTTTTCGGGCGCCTCGGCGGAATTCGGCGGCGAGCCCAATGCCCATGTGTCGCTCGTTGATGCGGCGATGCCCGGCATGCTGCCCGTCATCAACCGGTTCTGCGTTGAACAGGCGGTGAAAACCGGCCTGGGCCTCAAGGCGGAAATCAACCGCCGCTCGGTGTTTGACCGCAAGAATTATTTCTACCCCGACCTGCCGCAGGGCTACCAGATCAGCCAGTACAAGCAGCCGGTGGTGGGCGAGGGGGTAGTGAAGATCGACCTCGACGGCGGCAAGACCGTGGACGTGGGGATCGAGCGCCTGCATCTGGAGCAGGATGCGGGCAAATCCCTGCACGACCAGCACCCCAGCATGAGCTTCGTGGACCTCAACCGCTCGGGCTGCGCGCTGATGGAAATCGTATCGCGGCCCGACATGCGCTCGGCCGATGAGGCCAAGGCCTATGTGACGAAGCTGCGCCAGATCATGCGCTATCTCGGCACCTGCGACGGCAATATGGAACAGGGGAGCCTCAGGGCTGACATCAACGTCTCCGTGCGCCGCCCGGGAGGCGATTTCGGCACCCGCTGCGAGATCAAGAACGTGAACTCCATCCGCTTCATGGGGCAGGCAGTGGAATATGAGGCGCGCCGCCAGATCGGCATTCTCGAGGATGGCGGGTCGATCGACCAGGAAACCCGCCTTTATGACGCGAGGAAGAGCGAAACCCGCTCCATGCGCTCCAAGGAAGAGGCGCATGACTACCGCTATTTCCCCGATCCCGACCTTCTGCCGCTGGAACTGGAAGAGGGCTGGATCAGCCGCATCGAAGCCTCGCTGCCGGAACTCCCGGATGAGAAGACGGCGCGTTTCGTGAGGGATTACGGGCTTTCCGCCTATGACGCCGCCGTGCTGGTGGCCGAGCGCGCCTCGGCCGACTTCTTCGAGGAGGTGGCGAAGGGCCGGGATGGCAAGACGGCCGCCAACTGGGTCATCAACGAGCTCTTTGGAAGGTTGAACAAGGAAGGAAAAACCATTGAAAATACGCCGGTTTCCGCCTCTCAGCTGGGCGGGATCGTGGACCTGATCGGCAATGGCACCATCTCCGGCAAGATCGCCAAGGACGTGTTCGAGATCGTCTGGACGGAAGGCGGCGTGCCCGCGGAAATCGTGGAAAAGCGCGGCCTCAGGCAGGTGACCGACACCGGCGCCATCGAAAAGGCTGTCGATGACATCATCGCCGCCAATCCCGACAAGGTGGAGCAGGTGAAAGCCAAGCCCACCATGCTCGGCTGGTTCGTGGGGCAGGTCATGAAAACCACCGGCGGCAAGGCAAATCCGCAGGCGGTCAGCGACACGCTGAAGGCGAAACTGGGCCTCTGAGGCGCTTTGGCGGGGCTTTCCACCGCCAAAATTCGCAAGCTTTCTCAAAACCTTACTTTCGGTTTCCCTATCCCGGAATTCTCCGCTATAGTCCGTGGGCTGAATTTCCAGGGGCTCGGGGAGGATACTCAAATGGCAAAGACAGCCAAAAAGGCTGCGAAGAAGGCTGCCGCAAAGCCGGTGGCGAAGAAGGTAGCAAAACCGGCGGCCAAGAAGGCGCAAGCAAAGCCCGCCGCCAGGAAGCCATCCGCGCCGGCCAAATCCGCCGGCTCATCGGCGGACAAGGGGCGCTTCACGCTGTACGGCAACATGACCTCCGGCCCCACCTATACGGCGGGCCTCATGCTGGCGCTCAGCAAATATCCTTTTTCCTATATTCACGTGAACCTGCGCGAAGGACAGCACAAGCAGGCGGACTATCTGGTCAAGAACCGTTACGGCCAGGTGCCGACGCTGCGTGACGGCCAGACCTTCTATGTGCAGTCCGCCGCCATTCTTGAACATCTCGCGCACAGCCTGCAGAAATTCGACGGCAAGACGGAGCAGGAAAAGAACCGCATCATGGAGTGGCTGTTCTGGCAGTGGGACAAGCTGTCGCTGCCGGTGCTGCGCTTGCGCGCCCGCGCCAGGGGCTTCCGCCAGTTCGGCGACGAAGTGCGGATCATGTATGACACCGAGGCCAAGGCCGCCTTCGCGGTGCTGGAGCAGGAACTGTCGAAATCCGACTGGATCGTCGGCAAGCGCCCCACCATTGCCGACATCGGCATCTATGCGGTGACCCGCTATACGGCGGAGGCCAACATCGACCTCTCGCATTATCCCCATCTGATGGAATGGAAGAAACGGTTTGAGGCGCTTCCGGGCTTTGGCACTCCTGAACAGATCCTGCCGATGGAGAGCCGGCTTATCTGACGCATCCGGCGTGGTGCCTCAGTGACGGACCCCGAACTTGCATCCGTGGATGGATCCGCGCCCGCGCCGGCAAAGCGGCGCACCTTCGGCCGGCTGGAATGTGATCTGGGCATGCTGCTGGGCCTTGTGGGGCTGGTTGGCGGGCGCCTCGGCCATCTGTGGATCGCCTTCGACGTGTTCGCGCAGTTCACGCTGCAGTTTGCCCTGATTGCCGTGTCCTTCGCCGTCGGGCGGCTGATGCCGCTGGCGCGGGTGACGACGGCGTTTCTGCTGATCCTCCTCGGCCTTGTCGGGATCGGCGCCTGGCCGCAGATCGCCGCCCTCACATCCCCGGTGATCGGCGCGGTGAAAGAGGGGCAGAAGCCCATCAGGGTGGCAAGCTTCAACACCTGGTATGAGAACCATGAGGCAGAGGCGGTTGGCAAAGAATTGCGCCGCCTCGATGCCGATATCCTGACGGTGCTGGAATTCGGCCCCAACAAGCGCCACGTGCTGGAAGGGCTGAAAGATATCTATCCCTATCAGGCCGATTGCTTCACGCAGGATTATTGCCAGCTCGCCATCCTGTCGAAATTCCCGATCCTGTCGAGCCAGGGCAAGATCGGCTGGGAGGGGGCGCCTTTGCTGATGGCGAAGCTCGGGCCTGAGGGTGGAAACCTCACCGTGTTCGCCGTCCACACCATCCGCTTTCCCCATTCCCGCGCCCAGTACCGGCAGGTGAAGGCGCTCGCCGATCTGATCGACGTGACGCCCGGCCCCAAGCTGGTGATGGGCGATTTCAACGCCACGCCGTTTTCGCGCATCACCGCCACGCTGGCGAACCAGACGGGGCTGCAGCGCCTCACCATGCTGCCCTCATGGCCAAGCTGGGTGGGCCTGCCGCAGATGGCGATCGACCATATCTATGTGTCGCCGGGGATCGGGATTGTGGCTGACGAGCGGCTGGGCGAGCCCTCGGGCTCCGATCACTTTCCCATCACCATGACTCTCGCCGTTCCGGTGGGCCAAAACCCCTAAATTCCGGCGTGGTTTCCGCTTCGCTAACGGCTGGCGGTTTTGCCCTGCCGGCCATTAACCCAAGTGCTTGAATTTGCTTGGGAGCCGAAAACGCACCCCAAACGGGCGCATCCGCCATTCATTTCCATTTAAGCGTGCTGCTTAACCCGGTGTTTCGCGCTTGGGAGCAGATTCACCCGCAAGCCCGGAGCATCCGGGAGCAAAGCCCAGACCGGCCGCAGAGCCGGGTGGGAGGATCAGACAGACGGGGACGGACAATGGCAAAGATCGAGATCAACGGCGAATCCCAGGCGGACATCATCCCGAACGCGGCAACCGCCGACATCCTGTTCGAACTGGGCATGATGTATTGCCTGGGCCGCGATGTGGCGCAGGATTATGTGGCCGCTCACAAATGGCTGAACCTTGCCGCCATGAAGGGCAGCGAAGACGCCCGCGCCTATCGCTGCGAACTGGCCCGCGAGATGACATCGGCACAGGTTGCCGAAGCACAGCGCCAGGCGCGCGCCTGGCTGACGATGCATTGAGGCGGGCAGGCCTCAATAATCGATAAAGTTGCTCTTGCCGTTGAGATCGTGGCTGTTTTCGAAGTGGTTCAGCTGGCTGCTGAACTCCTGGGCGCGGCGGGCCCGGCCGTAAATGTCGGACTCATAGATATCGACCTGGGTGTTGAAGCGGTTTTCCTCGCTGTTGAGCGGCGGCAAAACATTGGAGCCCGGCGCATAGTTCAGGCCGCCGGGGATGAAATTCTCATAGGCATGCGCCTGCAGGGGGAAAGCCAGCCAGAGCAGGGCTCCTGCCACCAACACTTTGCGCATCTCCAACACCCCTCATTCAATCCCGCACCGCCCGCACAATCGCGGGGAAGCAGCGAAGAATTCGTTAAGCCTGAATATGGGCCGGAAACGCCCTGGCCGCAATGGCTGCCCTTGCATCGCGCGGCAAATCTTGGCAAAAGCCAGCCGCCGGAGACGTGGCCGAGTGGCTGAAGGCAACGGTTTGCTAAATCGTCATACGTGTTACAGCGTATCGAGGGTTCGAATCCCTCCGTCTCCGCCATTTAACTTATTGATATTGTTCAGAAAAATGAATTTCCGCTGGTGGGCGAAATTGCCCCCGGCTTGTCCTCGGCTTGCGCTGTTCGCCCATCGTTTTGCTGTCTGTGGAGACGCCTTTGGTGCGGCTTGGCGGTTCCAAGAACCATCTGTTTAGCAACTGGATACCACGCCGGTTTCAATTCGGCGCGGGTGTAGCGGGAAAGAGGTAGGATGGCTCAGGCAGGCCCCGGAAAACCTCTAGTTGAAGAACCAGAACAACAGGAAGGCCCATGAAAAAAAGACGGCGGAGGCGAGCGAAATCATCGACGGCCATTTCAAGGCTCAAGAAATGATTGCGAGGGGAGATTATCTCGACGCGCGGAACCTGCTGGAAGCCATTTTTGACGGCGAGAATGCCGATATCGCAAATCAGCTCGGATTTATTTATCAACAAAAAGAGTTCCCCGCCCGCAATATAGACTTGGCGATCAAGTACTATGGCATATCCGCAAAGACCGGAAACCTCTACGGGATGCATGGGTTGATCGCGTCATTACGCGAAAAGGGAGAAATCGAGACCGGCTTGCAATGGATGGAAAAGGCAAGTTCGGCGGGTAGCCCAAAATGCTCATTCACGCTCTATCATCACCACAAGGTAAGCAATCCAAAAATTGCCGAGAATTACTTGTTCAGGGCAATCCAACAAGGAAGCGTGCCTGCAAAACAGAAAATGGCAATCCTGAAATTATCAGGGCGCTACGGGTTTGGAAAAATATTTGAAGGCCTGTGCGAATGCGTTTCAAATATCCCGGATATTCTCAAATACGCGAAGGACAATGCATAGAAGAATAAAGTCCCGGCGCATTCAATTGAATCATCAACCCTGTGATGACAGGATTCCACAAGCTGCCCGCATTACTCGCGATTCATCGCGAAGCTGTCGAGGCTGTCGCGCTCGAGCAGGGTGATTTTCTTCCGGCCCATCGCCAGCCAGCCGCGCTTGCGCTGCGAGAACGCCCAAGCCACATTCAATTCGAACTTCTGACGATCGGGTTTTTCGCGCCAAATTTCTTGATTTCGAGTGCTTCGCAGCCTTCGACTGTTTCCCTGATTGTTTCCGGCGGTTCGGATTTGATTAACTCGCGCCAGCATTCGGCCAGCTTCTCGTCACGAGGAAACCCGTAGAGTCCCTGTTGATAAGAAAGAAAAATAAGCAGAATGACGGCAGGTTGCTTCACCTTGGTGCGAAACCACAGATTGGCGTGATGAAGCAGGAATTCGTCATTATATTCTTTTTCCTTACTGACGAGTTTGTCAGCCTGCCAATATTCGATGATTGTGACGATTTCCGCCTGGCATCTGGCGTCGTTGTTTCGACAGTGTTTTCGCTGTTCGAGCAAATCCAGATAGATTTCCTTCCTGCGCTCCGGAGAAATGCGCTTCCCGGGATCGGGCAGAGAATCATAGAACTTTTCGGTCAATCCTCTGTCAAATGGATTGCGCTCAGCCTGTTGCGCAGCGCAGCCATAAGTGAAAACAAACAGTACAATCAGGCAGGCGAACGCGAGTGCTGGTGTGGGCCGTGTCACGGAATACTCCCGTTGGCAGAGTCATCGGCACCACTGCCAATCCAATATTGGCCGTTGAGGAAGCCGTCATATGGAGGAACGCCGCCATCGGACAGGATTTTGGGGCAATAGCTTCTCATCAGGATTAAATAGTAGCAGACTTCGTCTTCATAGTTGATCCCCCAATGAGAGAGTTCCGTCTCGACCGCCAGACTGAAGGCGTAACCTATCATTTTGTTCCCTGCAGACGCCTACTGAATAGCAACGTCTATTTGGGGATATAATGGATTTGGAGAGGGCCTGCGAGGGGGCAACGGTGTTTGGAGTAGCCGTTCAAAGCGAGAAGATGCCATTCCATTGGCGCATCATATTATGGAAATGAAGGCCTATAATGTCGGCCTCGTGCCGCCTGCCCGCCGCTGGCTACTCGCGATTCATCGCGAAGCTGTCGAGGCTGTCGCGCTCGAGCAGGGTGATTTTCTTCCGGCCCATCGCCAGCCAGCCGCGTTTGCGCCAGCTTGAAAGCACGCGGTTGGTTGTCTCCCGCGTGGCGCCGGCGAAGTCGGCGAGATCGCCTTGCGAAATGGCGAGCGCGCCCTGATCGTCGGCAAAGCGGTCGAACAGGATCAGGAGCCGCCGCGCCAGGCGCCGGTCGATCGACAGGAGCGCGAATTCCTCCACCGAATCGCTGATCCAGCGCACGCGGTCGCTCAGCGCGCGGGTGAGGCTGAGCGCCAGCTCGGAATGCCGCCGCGCCACGGCGAGAAAGCCATCCCGCGGGATCGACAACAGGCTTGTTGCAGCACCTGCCATGGCATCAGCACTGCGGGGATGCCCGTCCAGCATGCTGATCTCGCCGAAGCAGGTGCCCGGCTCCATGACGTTCAATGATATCTTGCGGCCATCGCCGCTGGTCAGCGAGATTTCGATCAGGCCCTTGACGATGATGAACATGGTGTGGCCGGGGTCGCCGCGGCTGAACAGGCGCTGGCCCTTGCGAAGGTTAACGGGGCGCGCCACCGCCGCGCATTCGCGCACCACGTCCTCGGGCAGGCCCTTGAACAAGGGCGCCCGCGAAACCGCCTCGAGAACGGTCATCGCGCTCCTGGGAACCGCTGGCTTCATGGGCGCACTCTCCGCCTGTTGACTCAACGCAGGCGATCGGGGACGTTCGATCACCTATTGGTTTCAATGGTTAAAGCAGAAGTGTTGATGACGCCGCAAGCTTTACAGGACATTCCGCCGAAACAGCCTTTGGACGGCGGCGAGCGTCACATTGTCACCGCGCTGTGCTATGACCTCGTTGATTCAACCAGCTTGCTTGAAACGCTGGGAATCGAAGACTACCGCGACACGATCACGGCGTTTCAGCGCCGCGCCGCGCAGGCGATCGCCGCGCATGGCGGCGAACTGATGACCGACACCGGCGATGGCGGCATGGCGGTCTTCCCCGATGTTGTCGACCCGCGCGATGCCGCATCGCTCGCCATCCATTGCGGCTTCGCCATCATCGGCTGTTGCGCCGAGGTGAAGCAGCAGCAGCGCCTTGCGGCACTTGATGTGCGGATTGGCATCGCCACGTCGATCACGCTCGTGCAGGCGGGCGGCGGCGGCAGCAAGCCGGCCAAGGTGACGGGGATCGCGCTCGCCATGGCGGCGCGGCTGCAGGCGATCGCCGAGCCCGGCAGCATTCTCGTCTCGCAGGATACCCGCAGCCTGGCGCAGCGCGCGCACGGTTTTTCGGATCGCGGCGTACAGGCTGTCAAAGGCATTTCAACCCCGCAGCATCTCTGGCGGGCCGAACAGCGGCGGCGCGACATTGACAGGTTCTTCTCGTTCGGCCGCCTCAGCAGCCCGATGGTCGGGCGTGAGCCCGATCTGGCCCGCATCGCGGAGGTGTGGCGGACGGCCATGGCCGGAACGGGCCGCGTATTGCTGATCGAAGGCGATGCGGGCGTGGGCAAGTCGCGCCTCGTCCACAGGCTTCGCGCGCTCACCCGGGGAACGCGTGCCAGGCTGGTTCTGCTCCAGTGTACGGCGGGCGCCGCGCAATCAGCACTCAACCCGCTCCTGCAGCGGCTTGGGCCCGCTTCGCCCGATGATGCCGCAGCGCTGGTTGAGCGCGCCTTTCTGTCGCTTGGCATTAGAGACCCTGCCGTCATCGAAACCTTCTCGCTGCTGCTGGGGAGTGTGTTGCCGCAGGATGCGGGCCTGCTGCCCGACCCCGAGGCGATGCGCAGCAGGCTGGCGGAGGCGGTGCGGCGGGCGGTGCAGCAACTGTGCGAAGATGGACCCGCCGTGCTTGTGGTCGAGGACGTCCACTGGATCGACCCGACCACGCGCAGCCTGCTGACGAACCTCTCGGAAGTGATCGGAACGCTGCCGCTGCTTCTGGTGCTGACATCACGCAATGCCGAACCGGTTGAGTGGATTGAGAAGGGCGTACTGGAACGCCACATCGTCAAGGCCCTGGCCGATCGTGACGTGCGGCGCGCCATCGCGGCGCATCTGCCGGAAAGCGCCAGCGCGCCGGAAGAAATGATTGAACTCGTGGCCCGCGTGTCCGGCGGCAATCCGCTGTTCATCGAAGAGATGTGCCAATGGCTGCGCACCCATGCGGCGGGGCAGGAGAATGATGCCGCCGCGGCCGTAACGCCCTCGACGTTCGACCGGGTGATCGAGGCGCGTCTTGCCGAATTCGGTGATGCAGCTGACGTGGCGCGGCTTGCCGCCGTGGTGGATGGCCGCTTCGACAGCCGCCTGCTCGCCGGCCTGACGCCCGATGGCGCGGAGGAGGGCGTGGCCCAGGCGCTGCTCCAGCTCTATCGCGCCGGCATCCTCACCCAGTTCCGACCGGCGGGGGCTCCGCTCTACGGGTTCCGCCATGCGCTGATTCAGGAAGCGATCTATCGCATGCTGCTCAGCAAGCAGCGGCGCGACATTCATCAGGCCGTCTATACCCTGTTGCGAAAAAATCCCGGCATGGCGCCCGGCCTTGAGTTGCCGCGCCTTGCCACGCATGCGGAGCGGGCCGGATTGTTTGCGGAGGCCACCGAAACATTTTTGCAGGCCGGTCAGGACAGCGCCGGACGCTCGGCGTTGATGGAAGCGCGCCAGCTTTTGCAACACGCATCAGGTCTGTGCGCCGGCCTTGCATCGTCAGCGACACGCGATGTCCTTCAGCTGCGCGTCATGTCGGCGCTGGGAACGGTGCTTGTAAGTACGGACGGCCCCCGTTCGGAGGCGGCGCGTGGACTTTATGACGAGGGTGTAGCCCTGGCGCGCAAGCGCCCGGTGGCGGAACGGGCACGCTGGTTTCCGCTCTACTGGGGCTGGTGGTTCACCGGCACGGAAGTCAACGGCGAGCGGGCGCACAGCGTTCTCGCCGAAATGCAGGGCGCGGACGATCCGGAGGTGCAGCTTCAGGCCCGCCACTGCGTCTGGGCCATCGATTTCTATCTCGGGCAACATCAGAGCTGCATTGCGGCGGTGGATGGCGGATTGCCGCTCTATGGCATCGAGGAGAACGCCGCGCACTCCTATCACTATGGCGGGCATGATACCAAAGTGTGCGGGCTGGTGCATCGCGGCCTGTCATTATGGTTCAAGGGGCGCATTGGTCAGGCCATCGCGTCGCTTCACGATGCGCGCCATTGGGCGGAACAGGGGCGCCATGCGGCGAGCATGGCGCATGCGGCGGGGAACAGCGCGATGTTTCATTGCTACCGGCGGGATTTCGCCGGCCTCAGGAAAGACATCGAGACAATCCGCGCCCTGACCGGCCGCCATGCGCTGCCGTCTCTTGCCGCGGTCGCCGATATTTTTGAAGGCTGGTCGATCGGCGTGGAGCAGGACGCATGGCATGGCCACGCGCTGATCGCCAAGGGCCTTGCTGCCCATGAGGCGCTGCAGACGCCGGAAGATTATCCCGTCTACGCGGGACTTCTGGCAGAGGTGATGGTGGCGCTCGATGCGCGCCGTGAAGCCCTGGCGCTTGTCGAGTCAGCGCTCGCCACGGCCGAGGAGACCGGCCATTTCTACTGGATCGCGCAATTGCATCGCTATCGCGCGATTTTGCTGGTGCAGACGGGAGCACCTCCGTCGGAAGTTCTGGAGGCTTTCAGGGCCGCGTGCCAGTCGGCGATTGCGCAGGGCGCCACGGCCATTCTCCATGCCATCCGGCAATCGGCGGCGGAAACGCCCCATGCCGCGGCGCTGGTGGATGAATTTGGACCGGCAATCGCAGCCCTGCTTGAAACCGCTGAGGAGGGTGCCGTGTTCTGCGTCAATTCCGCGCCGTTGTGGCGTGTGTCTGGCGGAGCGGCATGACCATATCCGAGGTGTCCGGTTTCCTTCGCGCCCTGGCGCGGGACATTGGCATTACCCGCATTGCCGATATCACCGGGCTTGATGTGCTGGGCCTGCCGGTGGTGCAATGTGTTCGGCCCGCGTCACGGTCCAACATCGTCTCGCAAGGCAAGGGTGCAACGCTTGGCGATGCGGCAGCGTCGGCTGTGTTTGAAGCGGCGGAATCTTTTTTTGCCGAGCGGCTGGAGAGTTTCGAGTGTATTTCCGCAACCGCCAGGCAGCTGGGCATCGACGGCAATCGATATCGCCAGCATCTCCGCAGCGATGTTGCGGCTGATTGGGAAGATGTTGAGATCCCCTGGGTTTCGTCGCGAAACCTCATGACCGGCGCGGCGGGCTATGTGCCGCTCGCGCTGGTTCATACCTGTTTCACCATCCCCGCCGCGCCGGATGGCGGCCTGTTCACGGGCACGACGACGGGCCTCGCAGCCGGGCGTGAAAAGAACCTCGCGCTCACGCACGCGCTTCTCGAATGTATCGAACGCGACGCCCTTGCGAATGCCCACGGGATGCACGGATTTTTTCACCGTGCGCGGATCGACGTGGCGACGATTGCCGATCCCACCATTCGCGATCTGATCGATGGCCTCTCCGAAAAGGGCGTTCTCACCGGCCTGTGGCTGGCGCCGTCCAGCACGAATATTCCTGTCATCTGGTGCCATCTGCTGGAAGATGGCGATCCGTCACTGGCGCTGCTGCCGCTGCCCGCCGAAGGGTCGGCGGCGCGGGGCGATCCGGTTCGCGCCGTCCGCGATGCGATCTTCGAGGCGGCGCAATCGCGCCTGACCGCCATTTCCGGCGCGCGCGATGATTTTACCCGCGCGAGCTATCCGCTCTATCCCGATGCCGCGCTGATCGCCGCCCATCAGCGGCTGCTCCGGGAGGGGCCGTGCCCCGTCGACTTCCGCGCCATCGAGCCACGGGAAAACACCAGTGGCGCAGTGCTGGACAGGCTCGCCGCCGCTGGTCTCGATGATGTGGAGGTTGTGGACATCAACAGCGATCCGGTGCCCGGCATCCATGTGCTCAAAGCCTTTGTGCCGGGCCTTGCGCCGCTTTTTGAAGGCGCGCCCTGATGCCGCGCACCATCGTGTTCAGCGGCCCCACGCTTCACCACGCCGAAGTGGCGAGCGTGCTGGATGCCATCTGTCGTCCGCCCGCCGCGCAGGGCGACATCGTGCAGGCGGTTCTCCGCTATGCGCCCGATGTGATCGTGCTGATCGACGGCGTCTTTCAATCCCGGCCGGCGGTGCGCCATGCGGAACTTCTGTGGGCGATGAGCCGGGGCATCGCGGTGGCAGGTGCCGCCAGCATGGGGGCACTCCGGGCGGCTGAGCTTTATCCGCGCATGCGGGGTGTGGGGCTTATTTATCGCTGGTACCGCCGCCACGCGCTGGCGCCAGATGATGCCGTGGCCGTGCTGCATGGGCCTGCGGGAGTTGATTTTGCGCCGCTGACGGAAAGCGCATTCGATCTGCGCATGACGATCCGGCGGGCATGGCGGCGCGGCGCAATTGATAAAAATCTTCGGATCGCCCTGGAGCGGGCCGTGCTTGGCCTGAATTTCCGCCAGAGGACACTTGAAAACGCGATGCGGCGCGTGCTTGGCGATGACGCCGCCGTGAGAGCGTTCATGCGCCGGCTTCAGCCCCATGCCGTGCAGCAGAAAAGGCAAGATGCGTTGTGCGCGCTCAGGCAAGTGAGCGATGGCGTGATCGAAATGCCCGCACCTTGCCGCTTCACGGTGACGGCGGCGTTTCAGAAGAGCCTCGAGGATGCGGGCATTAGCCTTCCTTGAATATCGCATGACTTTCCGGCGGGAAAGGATGTTATGGTCTTCCGATGCAGGACGGGTTTTTGGGCCAGCGTGACGAGCGTGCCGGGACGGGTTCTGGCGGCACGCGCTTTCTAATCTATCCCCAGGCGCCCATCGTGACGGATTATACCAAGCCCGAGGCCGTCTGGATCGCCACGCCGCCCGACCGGCTTCAGCCAGGCCCGGGCGATCACCGCATGTATGTGCGCGATGCCATGTTCGACAAGGTACCCTACGAATATCCCTATTTGCCGCCCTTCGCCGGAGAAACCTACGCGCCGGCAACGGCTGCCTATGACGGCCATTTTGACTCGCTGCCTGTCAATTCGCGGCAATTCGTTGCAGCCCATGCCTTTGCCTGCGCCGCGCGGGTTCTCGATATCTGGGAAAGCCACCTCGGCCATGCGATCATCTGGCATTTCGCGGAAACCTATGAGCGGCTGGAAATCATTCCGCTGCTCGACTGGGACAATGCGCAGTCGGGATATGGCTATCTCGAGCTCGGTGTGGACCGGTCTCCCGAGGGACAGACAGTCCCCTATGCGCTGAACTTCGATGTCATTGCCCATGAGATGGGGCATGCCGTCGTTTTTTCGGAGTCGGGTTTTCCGCTGGACGGGCAGGGGGGAGAGGATTTCGCGCCGATTCACGAGGCGAACGCCGATCTGATCTCGCTGCTTTCGTTTCTGCATTTCGACTCCGCCGCGGAACGGCTTCTCCGCCACTGCAATGGCAATCTTCTGGTTCTCAACGAGTTGAACCGCATTGGCGAACTCGTTGGCGACAGGCAGATCAGGCTCGCCTCGAACAGCCGCCGCCTGAGCGAAGTGTCAAGCGAAGTTCATGACCAGTCGCGTCCGCTCACAGGTGCTGTGTTCGATTGCATGGTGGAGCGCTTTCACGAGATTCTGGTCGCCCAGGGGCTCGCGGACGAGCGCCTGCTGAACGTCGGCATCCGCGATATTGACGCCCCGGCGATGCGGCGGCTTTCGGATTTGACCACGCGCGCCTTCCGCCAGCGGCCATTCGAATTCGAGAGTGCGTTGGCCCGTGCCCGCGATGAGATCGCAGGCATGCTGGCGCGCACCTGGCAGATCACCAGTGCGGATCAGTTTTCCTTCCGCGCCTTTGCCGAAGGCATGATGACCGCTGCCGAAAGCCGGTCTGCCGGGCTGGCGCGCAGGATGGAAATCAATCTCGCATGGCGCGAACTGTTATGACAGATTGAAAACCGAACGCAGGAGGTATCCATGAGCGATGATTTCTTCCGCCCGACGCTGACCTATCCGGGCGGCGCCTATAGCGCCACGCAAGTGAGGCTTTATGGACTGCTGCCCGACAGCATGCCCTGCGGCATCCTCTATCCCGGCCAGAAGCCGATCTTCAAAACCAATGGCGGCGGTCTTGAAGTGGCCGTCAGCGTCACCACAGGCGATCAGAAGCTGGATGAAAAATTCGGCAAGGTCGCCCAGGATTATTTCGGCTCACAGGGCGACAGCAAACTCCAGCAAGCGGAACAATTCACCAAATTCCTCAAATCCGATGCCGCGAAAACACTCGAGTCGCCCGTTGCGTTCTATACCCAGATATCGATTGAGATGCGCAAGTTCGGAAAAGTCGCCTTTTCGGCGATGATCACCAAAGACGAGGCGCTCGATCAGCAGAAGGTGATCAGCTGCGGCATCATCGTGGGCTATTCCTATGAAGGGCATACCTATGATCTGGCAAAGCCCAAGATCATGGTGATCCCCGCCTTGCCGGAGCCCGCCATCCCGCTGGATGACTCAGGCTACGACAAGAAGCCGCCGGGGCAATATGCGGTGTGGCTGGTCGACAAGCTGGACGAATGCATGGAATTCGAATTGAGCCAGGGCTTTGTCGAGCAGATCGTGCTTGATGCCAATTTGCCGGGCAAGCGTTCGCCCAACATGTATGTCGGCCGCATGATGATGGGCCATCGCAGCGGCCGCCTGACGGAATAGCCATCCCGCAATCCCGGCTGTGTGAGCGGCTTCACAGACAGGCCGGAATGGGTGCGGACATGATGAGCCGGCGCTATCAGGCGCCGGAAAGTCATGGCGATGACCCACTTCTTTCAGCCTGCCACTGCCAGATGGAGCCTGCGGGCCCTCTGGATGAAACTGCAGCATCGTTCGCAGAGCCGGGACGCTGATGCCGCCCAAGAGCACATCGCCCGGTACGAGGCTTCTGGCGAACCGGAAACGCCTTCAAAATCCGAACGGTTCACAACGCTGATGGCCACGCCGTTTTGCATCACCGGCAGGAACGAGCCGCGCTGACGGCGCGGCGTTTGAGTCAGAGCCTCATGCCCACGGCGGGCGGAAACCGGCCCGGATCATCGCCGGGCCCGGGAAGGGGCTGATCGTGGCTGTAGGACTGGCTGAAATGTCCCCGGCCTTCCGTCAGCACCCGAAGCGTGTTGCTGTAGCCATACAAATTGACCAGCGGCACAAGCGCGCCGATCTTGCAGCCGTCCTGCATGTCATGCGTTTCGACGACGGTTCCCCTTCGGCTGTGCAAATTCGCGATGATCGCACCCAAGCTGTCTGCGGGCACGCTCACCGTGACGTGCATGACCGGTTCCAGCACTATGGGGGCGGCAAGCGCCATCGCCTCCCGGAATGCCGCGCGGGCGGCAATCTCGAATGTGGAAACAGACGAGTCCGTTTCGTGATAGGCGCCGTCCAGCACGGCGGCTTTGATATCAACCACCGGCATGCCCATAACCGGGCCTGCCCGAAGAAGGGAGCACACGCCGCGCTCAACGCCTGACATGAAAACCTCTGGAATTGACCCGGCTGGTGCGCGGTTCTCGAAATGAAATCCGCCGTCGCGGCTGTTCGGTTCGATCTCAAGAATAACCCGCGCGAACTGGCCTTTGCCAAACTGGTGCCGCTTGTGCGTGAAGTCACTTGAAGCCTTGCGGGCGATTGTTTCGAGATAGGCGATTTCCGGCGCGCCGATCTCAAGATCGATCCCGCGCGCCCTGATCTCCTCAATCGCGGTATCGAGCTGCAACTCGCCCATGCCGCCAAGCAGGATGGCCTCATCGCCCTCCGCCATGATGAAGGAGAGCGCCGGATCAGGTTCCGTCATGCCGTGGAGCACGCGCTGCAAAGCTGCCATGCCAGCCTGAAGCTTCGGCGCGATCCGGATCTGGAGGGGATAACGGGGCAGGCTTCGTTTCATGCGGCACCCTAAATCGGATCATTCCCGCTGTCGAACGGCGGCAGGGTGCCAGCCCCGAACCCCCGTGACCGGAACGGCGGAGCGGGTTAACATGGGGCGAACGCCGCAGTCCGGGATGGGCAACCGATGATCTTCAGGCAATTGTTCGACAGCGTCTCCGGCACCTATTCCTACCTGCTTGCGTCCCGCGCGGGCGGCGAGGCGCTGATCATCGATCCGGTGATCGAGAAGGTGGACCGCTACCTGACCCTGATGCGCGAGCTTGACCTTCGCCTCGTCAAGGCCGTGGACACGCACCTTCATGCCGATCACATCACAGGGCTTGGCGCGCTCCGCGATCACACGCACTGCATCACCGTGATGGGCGAGCAGACGAAGGCCGATGTCGTGTCGATGCGGCTGGCGGATGGTGACAGGCTGACCGTCGAGGGACTGGCGCTGGACGTGATCTATACGCCGGGCCACACCGATGATTCCTACAGCTTCGCGCTGCCGGACCGCGTTTTCACCGGCGATACCTTGCTGATCCGCGGCACCGGGCGCACCGATTTCCAGAACGGCGATGCCCGCCAGCAATATGACTCGATCTTCAACCGCCTCCTGCGCCTGCCCGATCACATGATGGTGTTTCCCGCCCATGACTATAAGGGCGACACCGTTTCAACCATCGGCGAGGAGAAGCGGCACAATCCGCGCCTGCAGGTCAAATCCGTGGATGATTATGTGGCGCTGATGAACAGCCTCAACCTGCCCAACCCGAAGATGATGGATGTCGCCGTTCCCGCCAATGTGAAGATTGGCCTGCACCAGCAGGAGATCGCGCGCAAGGGTTGGGCGCTGTCAGCGGCGCAGGCGGGGGCGCTTGGCCGGAAGGACGGGACCGTCTTCGTGGATCTGCGTGAGAAGAGTGAGCGCGAACGGCACGGCGTCATCCCAGGCTCCCTGCATGCCCCCTATGCGGCGCTGCAGGAAAATCTGCTGCCCGGCGGCATGTTGCACGCGCTCGCCCTATCGGCGGGAAAGCAGCTTGTGTTCTATTGCGCCTTCGGTGAACGCTCGGCGATGGCGGTGCAGGCGGCCCAGGATTCAGGTGTTGCGGCGCGCCATATCGAAGGCGGCATCGACGCATGGAAGAAGGCCGATGGCGCGGTGGTGACGCTTTAAGATGCAGCGCGTTTTTCTGATCCGCCACGGTGAGACAGCATGGTCCCGGTCGGGCCGCCACACCGGCCTCACTGATCTGCCGCTTCTTCCCGAGGGTGAGGAAGATGCGCGCGTATTGGGTGCCCGGCTGGCGGATGTGCATTTCGATCATGTCTTCAGCAGCCCCTTGCAGCGCGCAAGGCGCACGGCGGAACTCGCGGGCCTTGGCGGGGTGGCGAAAATCGAGCCTGATCTCGCCGAATGGAACTATGGCCGTTACGAGGGCCTGCTCTCCGCCGAGATCAATGCGGAGACGCCGGGGTGGAACGTCTTTCGCGATGGCTGCCCCGGAGGAGAGTCACCCGGAGATGTGACGGCTCGTGCCGACAGGCTGATCGCCCGCCTGCGCCAGATGGATGGAACCATCGCCTTGTTCAGCCATGGTCATTTCGGCCGTGCCCTGGCCAGCCGGTGGATTGGCTTGGGGATCGTCGAGGCGCAACACCTGCTGTTCGGAACGGCGTGTTTCGGCATCCTTGGTTATAGTCATAACCGCAGGGATGAACCGGCCCTGGCATTGTGGAACATGCCGCCCCGGGGATTGCCCTAGGCCCGCCCCGAAACGCGCAATTTTAATATTCGCGTTATGGTTGAGTTATTGAATAGACCCAGCAAAATTTTGGGCGTCATCGTCAAGACGCGATGCGCAACGCGTTCGCCGGAAGCAGGTGCGGCTAGCATTGCGAGAATTGCCGCGGTGCCGTTAACAAATTTGAAATACATCGGAAAATCAGAAACATAGCGGTTTCTCAAGGGTTTTAGGCGTTTTTAAAATTTCCCAAACAGTTCTTTCCAGCCCGGTAATTACTCGTTGAGGACATGCGGGGCATTCGATTGCCGCATGCGCAACCTTGAGTCTAAGTGACCGTGGGCAAAAGTTTCCTGCGCCGCGATTTCCGCGCGCAAGCAAAGTTCGGGAGAAAGACAGATGGCGAACTATAACGCGACGACCAGCACGGACACCAACACCCAAACGACAGGCGCGGATACGCTGACTGTCACCAATACCAACCAGATCCAGTCAACTGACGTGTTCGACGGCGCCGCCGGTACCGACTCCATCATCATCTCGGGCACTTCGGGCGTCACCGTCAACCTCACCGCCGCCGCCACCACGACCTTCAAGAACTACGAAGGCATCACCTTCGACAATACATCGGGCACGTCCAGCGCGACGTTCAACGCCTCGAATTTCGGCACCAACCTCATCTCGACCACTGCCCTCATCACCGGCAACACAGGCCTGCATCAGCTTTATATCACCGGCGCCACGAGCTTCACCGCCGCCGGCTGGACGTTCTCGTCCTGGAATTCCGCCGATCTCCTGTCCATCACCGGAACGTCCGCCGCCGACACCATCACCGGCAGTTCGCAGGCCGATACCATCACCGGCGGCGCGGGCGCCGACACCATGGTGGGCGGCCTTGGCGCCGACACCTTTGTCATCTCGGCCACCACCGACCTGGCCGCGGGCGAAACCATCAACGGAACGCTCGAGTCCGGCACGCTGGATACGATCCGCCTCGATGCGGCGGGCACCTATAACTTCTCGACCTTCAGCACCCTCACCAACATTGACCAGATCATGGTCAACAGCAACGCCACGGGCTTTGTGCTGACCGTCAACGACAGCATGGTCTCGACCGCCGACTTCTCGCAAGACGGGATCATCGGCGAACTGAACATCGGCGCTGCGGTTGCCATGACGAACGGCATCACGGTCAGCGCGGCGGGCCTCACGGGATCGAACCGCATCATCACCGACGGCACCAACCTCGGCGGCGCGGACACCATGACGGGCGGCTCGGGCAATGACTGGCTGAACGGCGGTGCGGGCAACGATTCCCTCACCGGCGGCGCGGGCAATGACGTGATCAACGGCGGTGCCGGCGTCGATACGCTGACCGGCGGCACCGGCTCCGACACATTCGTGATAACCACCTCGACCGACCTCGCCGCGGGCGAGACGATCAATGGCACGTCTGAAGCGGCTGGCCTGGACACGCTCCGCCTTGACGGTGCGGGTACCTACAATCTCTCGACCTTCACCACCATCACCAATATCGACCAGATTTCGCTCAACAACACGAGTTCGAGCTTCACGCTCACCATCGCCGACAGCCAGGTTTCGACCGCCGACGGCAATCAGGATGGCACGGTTGGTGATCTGAACATCACCTCTGCCGCCACCTCGGCGTCGAACACCATCAATGCGTCCGCCCTGACGGGCACCAACCGCATCAACCTCGATGGCACCTATATGTCGGGCTCCGACACCATCTCGGGCGGTGCGGGTGCTGACACGATCATATCCGGCGCGGGCGTTGATACCGTCACGGGCGGCGCGGGCAACGACACCATCAATGGCGGCGCGGGCGCCGACAACCTGACGGGCGGCGCTGGCGCCGACACCTTCGTGGTGAGCGCCGTTGCCGATCTGGCGGCGGGCGAAACCATCAACGGCACGCTTGAAACAGCGACGCTCGACACCATCCGCCTCGATGCGGCGGGTGCCTATAACCTCTCCACCTTCACCACCATCACCAACATCGACCAGATCACGCTGAACCAGAACGCCTCGGGCTTCAGCATCACCGTAGCCGACAGCCAGGTTTCAACCGCCGACGGCAACGTCGATGGCACGGTGGGCGACATGCTCATCAATTCCGCCGTGGCGATGACCAACGGCGTGACCATCAGCGGCGCGGGCCTGACGGGCACCAACCGCATCACCGTGGTGGGCACCAATCTCGGCGGCGCCGACACCATCACCGGCGGCGCGGGCGCGGATTCACTCGCCGGCGGTGCGGGCAATGACACCATTACTGGCGGCGCTGGCAACGACACCATCGACGGCGGCACCGGCGACGACACCATGGCGGGCGGCGCTGGCAACGACAGCTATACCGTCGACAGCGCCAGCGACGTGGTGACGGAGAATGCCAGCGAGGGAACCGACACGGTTCTGGCGTCCATCACCTATACGCTCGGCAGCAACGTCGAAAATCTCACCCTCACCGGCAGCTCCGCCATCAACGGCACCGGCAACGCGCTCGTCAACACCATCACCGGCAACAGCGCGGCCAACACGCTGGACGGCGGCGCGGGCGCCGACACCCTGGTGGGCGGCGCGGGCAATGATATCTATATCGTCGACAATACGGGCGATGTGGTGACGGAAAACGCCAGCGAAGGCACCGATACGGTGCAATCGAGCGCCACCTATACCCTCTCGGCCAACGTCGAGAACCTGACGCTGACCGGCGCCGCGGCCATCAACGGCACCGGCAACGCGCTGGCTAACATTCTGACCGGCAACAGCGCCGCCAATACGCTCGACGGTGGCGCGGGCAACGACACGATGATCGGCGGTCTCGGCGATGACATCTATGTCGTCGACAGCGCCAGCGATGTGGTGACGGAAAATGCCGGGGAAGGCACCGATACCGTTCAGTCCGCGGTGACCTATGCCTTGGGAGTCAATCTCGAAAACCTCACGCTCACCGGCAGCTCCGCCATCAATGCCACCGGCAACGCCCTGAACAACATCATCACCGGCAACAGCGGCGACAACGTGATCGACGGCGGCCTTGGCGATGACACCATGGCGGGCGGCGCGGGTAACGACACCTACTATGTCGACAGCGTCAACGATGTGGTGACCGAAGCGGCGAGCGCGGGCACCGATACGGTGAATGCGTCGATCAGCTACAATCTGGGTGCCAACATCGAGAACCTGGTGCTGTCGGGAACATCGGTGATCAACGGCACCGGCAACGCCAGCGCCAACACCATCACCGGCAACAGCGCCGCCAACGTGATCGACGGCGGCACGGGCGCTGATACGATGATCGGTGGCGCCGGCAATGACACCTACGTTGTCGACAATGCTGGCGACGTGGTGACGGAGAACGCCTCCGAAGGCACCGACCTGGTGCAGTCCAGCGTCACCTACACGCTCGGCACCAACGTCGAGAACCTGACGCTCACCGGGTCCACAGCGATCAACGGCACCGGCACCGCGCTGGACAACATCCTGATCGGCAACAGCGCCAACAACACGCTGACCGGCCTCGCTGGCAACGACACCATCGACGGCGGCGGCGGCAACGACACCATGGTCGGCGGCACGGGCGATGACACCTATGTGGTGGACGCGGCGGGCGACGTGGTGACCGAAAACGCCGGTGAGGGCACCGACACGGTGCAGGCCGCCATCACCTATACGCTGGGCGCCAACCTCGAAAATCTCACTTTGACCGGCACCAACAACATCAACGCAACCGGCAACGCCAGCGCTAACATCATCATCGGCAACGCCGGCGAAAATTTGATCGATGGCGGCACGGGCGCTGACACCATGTCGGGTGGCCTCGGCAACGATACCTTCATCGTCGACAATTCAGGCGACGTGGTGACGGAACTTGCCAGCCAGGGCACCGACACGGTGCAATCCAGCATCACCTACACGATCGGCGTCAATATCGAGAACCTGACGCTGACCGGTAGCGCCAACATCAATGCCACCGGCAACAGCAGCGACAACGTCATCACCGGCAATAGCGGCAACAACGTCATCGATGGCGGCACGGGCGCCGACACGATGATCGGCGGTGCGGGCGACGATACCTACTTCGTCGACAACGCGGGCGATGTGGTGATCGAAAGTGCCGGCGGCGGCAATGACACGGTGCAGACTGTGTTCAGCTTCACGCTGGGCGGCAATATCGAAAACCTCGTGCTGATCGGAACGGACTCGATCAACGGCACGGGCGACTCAGGCAACAACGTCATCACCGGCAACAGCGGTGCGAACGTCATTGATGGCGGCGCGGGCGCCGACACGATGACCGGCGGCACTGGCGACGACACCTATGTCATCGACAACGTCGGCGACGTGGTGAACGAAAATGCCGGTGAAGGCACCGACACGGTGATCGTCAACCGCACCTACACGCTGCTGGCGAACTTCGAAAACCTCACCCTGTCCGGCACCGACAACATCAACGGCACCGGCACCACCGGCGACAACGTGATCATCGGCAACGCCGGAAACAACGTGCTGACCGGCCTGGCCGGCAACGACACGCTCGACGGCGGCGCGGGCGCTGACACCCTGGTCGGCGGTACGGGCGATGACATCTACGTCATCGACAACGTGGGCGACGTGGCGACGGAAAATGCCGGTGAAGGCACCGACACCATCCAGACGCTCTTCACCACCACGCTTGGCGCGAATTTCGAAAACCTCACGCTCTATGGCGCGGCGGCTATCAACGGCACGGGCAACGCATCGGACAATGTGATCACCGGCAATGCCGCAGTGAACACCCTGACCGGTCTGGCCGGCAACGATACGCTGAATGGCGGCGGCGGCAACGACATCCTGATCGGCGGCACCGGAAACGATACATACATCATCGGCAACACCGGTGTGACCGTGACCGAGCAACTCGGCGAGGGCACCGACCGCGTGATGGCATCGATCAGCTATACGTTGGGCGCCAACATCGAAAACCTGACGCTGACCGGCACGGGCAACATCAAGGGTGTTGGCAACACGCTCGACAACAACATTGTCGGCAATAGCGGCAGCAACACGCTTGATGGCGGCGCAGGCGCCGACACTATGCGCGGCGGCATCGGCAGCGATGTGTATGTGGTCGACAACGTGAACGACGTGGTGGTGGAAAACGCCGGGCAGGGCACCGACACGGTGCAGGCCAGCGTGAGCTACACCCTGAGCGCCAACGTCGAGAATCTCACGCTCACCGGCACGGCAGGAAACACCGGCACCGGCAATGACCTCTTGAACATCCTGACCGGCAACGCTGGCGTCAACACGCTGTACGGCCTGGGCGGCAACGACTCGATCAACGGCGGCGCAGGCGCCGACATCATGTATGGCGGCCTCGGCAACGATACCTATATCGTCGACAACGCCGGCGACATCGTGGTGGAGAACGCCGCGGAAGGCATTGACCTGGTGCAATCGACGGTCACCTACACGCTCGGCGCCAATGTCGAAAACCTGCTCCTCACCGGCTCCGCGCTGGTCAACGGCACGGGCAACGAACTCGACAACACGTTGACCGGCAATGCGGCCAATAACGCGCTCTATGGCCTCGACGGCAACGACACCCTGAACGGCGCCCGTGGCGCCGACACCATGGTGGGCGGCCTGGGCAACGACTACATGTACGTCGACAACACCGGCGACGTGGTGGTCGAAAACGCCAATGAGGGCATCGACACGGTAAGCTCCTCGATCGCCTATGTCCTGGGCGCCAATGTCGAAAACCTTGTCCTGTCCGGCGTGTCTGCCATCAGCGGCAGCGGCAACGAACTCGACAATCTCATCACCGGCAATAGCGGCGCCAACACGCTCTATGGCTATGGCGGCAATGACACGATCGACGGCGGCCGCGGCAGCGATGTTATGGTCGGCGGTCTCGGCAACGACATCTACTTCGTCGATGCCGCGGGCGACTCCATCACCGAACTGAGCGGCCAGGGCACCGATACCGTCAACAGCACCATTGCCTACACGCTGGGGGCCAACCTCGAAAACCTGACGCTGCTCGGCGCCGGCAACATCGCGGGCACCGGCAACACGCTTGACAACGTGATCACCGGCAATGGCGGAACAAACGTCCTGACTGGCCTGGCCGGCAACGACATCATCGATGGCGGGGCGGGCGGTGACACCATGGTCGGCGGCATCGGTGACGACACCTACTATGTCGACAACGTGAAGGACGTCGTGACCGAACTGACGGGCGAGGGAACCGACACCGTCTATTCCTCGATCACCTACACGCTGGGCACCAACCTTGAGAACTTGACGCTGACCGGCACCAAGGCCATCAGCGCCATCGGCAACGCCAGCAACAACATCCTGATCGGCAACGACGCCAACAACACCCTGAACGGCGGCGCGGGCATCGACACGATGACGGGCCACGGTGGCGACGATATCTACATGGTCGACAATGCCGGCGATGTCGTGGTGGAAGTGGCGAACGAAGGCATCGACACGGTGAACTCGTCGATCACCTACACGCTGGGCAGCAACCTCGAGAATCTGACGCTCACCGGCACATCCGCCATCAACGGCACCGGCAACGAACTCGACAACGTCCTGATCGGCAACTCCGGCAACAACACGCTGATCGGCGGGGCGGGCTCCGATACGCTCTACGGTGCCGACGGCAACGACATCATCAACGGTGGCGCGGGCCTCGACTTCTTGCAGGGCGGTGCTGGCGCGAACACCTTCGTGTTCTCGGCCCTGACCGACAGCGGCACGACGATCGATACCGCGGATGAAATCCAGGACTGGCTGACGGGCAACAAGATCGATCTGTCCGCCATCGATGCCAACTCCACCGTGGCGGGCGATCAGGCCTTCACGATTGACACGGACGGTTCCTTCAGCGCCGGCGAGATTTCGCTGACGCAGGTTGGAAACGACCTCGTGGTGAGCCTCAACACCAACGCCGACTCGAACCCAGAGATGGTGTTCATCGTGAACTTCGTCTCCTCGCTCTCTTCGTCAGACTTCATCCTCTAAAGAGGTTTCCCGTTCACATGCCCCACCGCAAGGCGGGCGTGTGGACGGGAGAATCCCACAAGGCGGCAGTCTTGCCGTCCAGCATCGTCACGGTGAGCGAACAGCCCGCCATGTCGAGCGAGGTCACGTAATTGCCCACGAGCGAACGGATGGGGCGGATGCCGCGCGCCTTCAGCCGCTCCGCCGCCGCGTGGTACATCAGATAAAGCTCCATCAGGGGCGTTCCGCCAAAACCGTTGACGAGAAGAAGTGCATCGCCCGTGCCATTGAGATCGGCGGCGATGGCGGTCACCATTTCATCGGCAATGGCGTCGGCGGACATGAGTTTCACGCGCCGCCGCCCAGGCTCGCCGTGAATGCCAACGCCCATTTCCATTTCATCCCCGGCAATGGCGAAGGTGGGTTTGCCCGCGGCGGGCACGGTGCAGCTGCTAAGCGCCACGCCCATGGAGCGCGTGGCTGCATTGACCGCATCTCCCAGCGCCTTTACCGCTGCGAGATCGGCGCCCGCTTCGGCTGCGGCTCCGGCAATGCGTTCCACGACGAGCGTTCCCGCCACACCGCGCCGCCCCGTGGTGTAGGACGAGTTTTTCACCGCTACATCATCATTGGTGATGACGGTGGCGACGGAACCGGAGGCCATTTCCCGCGCCATGTCGAAGTTCATCACATCGCCTTCGTAGTTCTTGACGATGAAGAGAACCCCGCCGCCGGTATCGGCCACCTCGGCCGCCTCCAGCATCTGGTCCGGCGTGGGCGAGGTGAAGACCTGGCCGGGGCAGGCGGCATCCAGCATGCCAAAGCCGACAAAGCCCGCATGCAGCGGCTCATGGCCCGAGCCGCCGCCTGAGATCAGCGCGGGCTTTCCGGCCTTGAGCGATTTCCGCCGCACGAATTTCCGCTCCGGCCCCAGCACCACGAGATCGCCATGCGCTGCCGCGAAGCCGTCGAGGCTTTCCGCCAGCATCGTATCCGTGCCATTCATCAGCTTCTTCATGAACGTCTCCCCTTGTGTGGTGTGTCTTCCATGAGCTGGGCCAGGCCGCGCACGAAATCGCTCACCAGCGCGTGCAGCCTGGCATTCTGTTCCGGGTGTCCGAGGTCCGGAAGGGCGACCGGGCGCGTTCCGTGCGGCCGTGTTGGCGCGGCCTGATCGCGCCGTCCGGGATGGGCTGCGCCATAGGCGGCAAGAAACTGTTTTTTCTCCGCCGCCGGGAAATGGCAGACCTCGAAAATGATCTCGAGATGCGCGGCGGGGATGGGCGTCGCATAGGCGGGATTGCAAATCTGGCTGACGAAGCTGCGGTTCTTGGAGAGTGCCGTGGCGAGCCGCTGCCGGGTGCCGGAGGGCCGCCTGGCAATCACATCGGCAAGGATCTGTTTGTAGGCAGCGACCTCAGTCATGTTCGAGCTCCGCCAGCGCGGCCTTGACGCGGGCGATGCGCGCGGGCGCAACGGAGAGCGCGGTAACGCCAGCGCGGATAAGTGCGGCGAGATGGCGTGGCTCGCTTGCCATGTCGCCGCACAGGCTCACCGGAATGTTCCGGGCACGCCCGAATGCCGTGACCTGCGAGATCAGCCGGATGACGGCGGGGTGCGATGGATCATTCAGCGCCGCCACCGCGCCGCCGTCCCGCGAGGCGGCTGTGACATATTGGGTCAGATCATTGGAGCCGATGGAAAAGAACGCGGCATCGCCGAACAATTCCGGCGCAATGGCCACCGCCGGAACTTCCACCATGATGCCCAAGGGCGGACGGATAGCGGGCGTTCCCTGCCGCGCCAATGCGGCCACGCAGTCTTCCAGAAGGGCTACCGTTTCGGTGATCTCCCGCGGCACCGTGACCATCGGTATCATGATCTTGAGCGGTCCATGCGCCGCAGCGCGGGCCAGCGCCCGCAACTGCGTGCGGAACACATCGGGGCGCGACAGGGTGAGCCTCACGCCGCGCAGGCCGAGGAAGGGGTTGTGCTCGCCTTGGGGCGTCAATCCTGCGATGGGTTTGTCGCCACCGATATCCAGCGTGCGGATGGTGACGGGGCGGCCTTGAGCCCAGTCCACGAAACGGCGGTAGGCGCGGTATTGCTGCTCTTCATCCGGCAGAGGCGCTCCGTCGCGGAACAGGAATTCCGACCGCATGAGGCCGATTCCGTCGCAGCAGCGCACGTCGAGATGCTCCAGCTCATCCACGCCCGCGAGGTTGACGAGAAGTTCGATGCGCCGGCCGTTCTTGAGCATGGCGGGGCGCAGGAGAAATTCCGCGTCACGCGCCGCCCGGGCGGCAAGCGCGGCTTGATCATTGGCAATCCGGCCCGTGTCACCGGGCGCGGGATCGAAGATCACCACCCCCGTCTCGCCATTGACGGCGGCTGTCACAGCGCCATTGATGGGGCCAAGCCCCGTGACCATGGGAACGCCACGGGCGCGCGCCAGCATGGCCACATGGCTGTTGGGGCTGCCGTGCGCGAGTGCGATGGCGCCGCCCGACGACCAGTCGGTGGAGAGAAACAGGCTGGGCGCAATGTCATCGCCCGCCAGCACGGCCCCGGCACCATGCTGTGCTTGTGCTTCGCCAGCGAGGTGACGCAAAACGCGGTCGCGCATGTCGGCAAAATCGGCTGACCGGGCGCGAAAGGCCTCATCTTCTGCCGCCTGGTATTCTGCAATGCTGTGATCGAGCGCGGCACGCCACGCCGCATCCGCCGCTTCGCCTTTGCGAATGGTATCGAAAGCGGGGGCGCTCAGTTCCTCGTCTTCCAGCATGGCGGCCTGAAAGGCCAGCACATCCGCGCCGTCGCCGCCCACATGCTCCGCCAGTTCCAGAATGGCGGCGATCGATGCTGCAATGGCATCGCGGAGCGCCGCCTCCTCTTCGGCCGCCGTGCCTGCCGTGCGGCGCGCGCCGGGTGTAATGCCGATCATCCGCACCGGCCCGATGAAGATGCCACCCGAGGCGGCGATGCCCGTGGCCTCACGCATCGTCGAAATCGCGCTCGACCAGCGCGATCAGATCCGCCACCGCCTTGAAGGCGTCAGCGCCATTGGCCCTGAGGTAAAGCGTTTCATGTTGCGGCAGCTTGAGCGCCATCACTTTCACAATGCTCTTGGCGTCGATCCATGGACCATCCGCCGCGCGCGCGATTTCAATAGACGATGAAAAACCTTTGGCCAGCTTGGTGAGCTTCACCGAAGGCCGGGCATGCAGGCCCGTTTCATGCCTGACAACCACATGTCCCGTCACTGGCTCGCTCATTGCGGGGAAAGCTCCTCGGCGGTTTTCTTGACATCGGCGAGGGATGACCCGCCCCACGCTTCCGTTGCGGCCATGACGGCGCCCTCGACAACCGGCGCATTGCAGATGACAATTTTCGCCTGCCGCTCCGGCGGCATCATCTCGATCGCCATTTCACTGTTGGTTTCAGCACCGCCCAGATCAACAAGGATGGCGACGCCTTCTTCCGACCATGCGGCGTCAATGGCCGCCATGATCTTTTCGACACTGGTGCCAAGCCCGCCATCGGGATTGCCGCCGCAGAAAGCCAGCGGCACCTCATCGCCCACCATGCCGCGCACCATATCGGCCGCACCCTTCGCCACATCAGGCGAGTGCGACACGATGACGATGCCAACCTTGCCGCTCATGCCGTGCCCTCCAGAACATCCGAGATCGCCCGCACCATGATGGCGCTGGATCGCGCGCCAGGGTCCATGTGGCCGATGGACCTGTCACCCAGAAACGAGGCGCGGCCGCGCACCGCCTTCATCGGCACCGTCGCCTCTGCCCATCCGTCCACGGAGGATGTGACGTTTGCGAAGGTGGCATTGCCGGAGGCGAGCAGGGCGGCGAGCGGGCTCAGCACATCCAGCATGGTCTTGGCGCCCACATCGGATTTGCCGCGCGCCTTGACCGCATCAACCGCTGCCGCAAGCGCCCGTGCCGCATCCGCCACTGTTGGGTTGGCGGGAAGTTCCTTCGCCAGGGTCAGGAACAGCGTGCCGTAGAGCGGCCCCGATGCGCCGCCCACCTTCATCACCAGCGTGGTGCCGATGGCTTTCAGCGCATCGGGCAGCGGCAGGGCGGCGATCTTCGCCCTGTCGGCCAGAACCGCTTCGAAGCCGCGCTTCATGTTGAGGCCATGGTCGGCGTCACCAATGGCGGAATCGAGCGCCGTCAGTTCATCCGCTGACGCGATGATGCGCGAAGAGACCGTGTTGATCAGACTGTCGAGAGGGAGAACCATGCGTCCGCCAATGTTTAGCGATTTGTTTATAAGATACGAAATCACTAAACATCACAAGCGGGTCGCTGTGCGGGTGCGAAGAAGGCGGTTTGCAGTGCGGCACGGCGGCGGCTAGAACAAGGCTTCAGCAACAGGAGTGCGCCATGGCATTCGAATCCCTGCAAGCCCAGCTTGCGATGCTCATCAACCAGATCAACACCCAGCCCGAGGACGTGCATGAGCTTTATGAGCGCATCGCGCAGATGCTGGGCGAGCTGAAAGCCACCGGCCAGCCGCTCCCCGCCGATCTCGTGGAATTCGAGAGGCGCATGGAAGCCGAGTTCCCGAAGGCGGCGCCGAAGAAGGCGTAGCTAGACCGCGCTCAGATCGGGTGCGCCGAGAAGAGCTGGTTGTGGATCACCGCTTCGGCGGGCTTGACCGCCACCTGGTCATCGCTGCCGCAATGCTTGGTGAGATAGCGCATGTAGCGGTCGGTGATGCCGAGTGACAGCTTGTCGGTGACAAGCGGCGTCAGGCAATAAAGCGGCTTGCCGTCAATCGCATCGCGGATGGCGCTGATGTCTTCCGAATTGCTGGAGATCAGGATCGGAATCTGGTGCAGGCGCGGATCGTCTTCCGTCTTGATGCCAATCTTGGTCTGATGCTCGCGGATGCCGGGCAGGTGATCGCCGAACACGATCAGCACATAGGGCTTGCCGCGCTTCTTCAGCGCCTGGTCGAAATCGGCCAACGCCTGCGTCGCTCCGGCAAGGCGGTTGTGATAGTCGCTCATGCCCGGATTTTCCTCGCCGTTCAGCATGTCGCCCTGCGCATCCGGCACGAAGGGCCCATGCGTCTGCACCGTGACGAGGAAGTTGAACTGCGGCTTGTCGTCTGAAAGCTTCGCCAGCACATCGGCATAAAGCCCGCTGTCGAGCGGCCAGCCATTCGGCTGCACCGTGAGCTTCATGTCGTTCTGGCTGTCGAAGCTCGAAAAGCCGAGCAGCGGATAGACCTTGTCTCTCAGCCAGAAGCGCGGATCGAAATTATGATAGGCGCGCGAGGTGTAGCCCAGTTCCGTCATCATGCGCGGCAGGGCGCGCGATGATTGCGAGAAATACTGCACGTAATGCTGATAGGGAATGATGCCCGATTTCATGCTGTGAATGGGAATGCCCGTCAGCACCTCGAATTCCGAATTGGGCGTGTTGCCGCCATAAACCGGCGAAATGCCCTTGGCCTCGGCAAAGCCAGCCGCCGTCAGCGTATCGATGGGGGAATGGGGATCGGAAGGATCGCGCCACCACGCTTCACCCAGGATGATGAAGACATCGGGCGGCGGTTCCGAGCGCGAGACGATGGTGGGCGGATCGCCATCCAGCGCATTCATCGCGGTTTTCACTTCATCATCGGTGAAGTTGTGAAGCCTGAGGCCCGCGCTGGAAAAATAGAGATGCGTGCCGATGCCGTTCATCCGCTCGCTGGCGGCCTGGTTGAACGGCAGGTCCTGAATGCCCAGCCAGTAATCATTCACATGCATGAACTGGACGACGGACTCGAAGCGGTAGGTTGAGAGCAGCCCCACGCACACAGCGAACAGCGGAATGCTCCAGCGCCGGAAGCGGAGCGACACGGCGGCATAAAGCGTTGCCGGGATGATGAGCGCGCCCATCAGCCATTTGTCCCAGCTCACATAGCCCAGAAGATGCGTGCTTTGCCCGGCGAGGAAGAGATCGCTCACCTGGAACGGCTCACCCGTCGACTCGCGCTTGATGGCCGAGATCGTGCCGATGAACAGGAGGCTTGCGGCCAGCAGCAGGCTGGCCGGGAACAGCCGGATGAAGGCGGCGAACACGCCCAGCATGATCATCGGGATCACCATGCGGGCAAGGTAGAAGTGCCACATGGTGCGCCCCTGCAGGAACTCCGGCGTCCACTGGCCGAGAAAGGCGCTGACGCCCAGCAGCAGAAGATAGGCAAACACCAGCTTCAGCAGCGGGCCTTTGGCAAAATCCAGCGCGGCCGAACCCAGGGCACGGGCACGCGATTTCTCTCCGGCTTGCGCCGGGGCGTCGTGAGGGGGCGTGGTCATGGCAAAGCCTATGCCCGAAAATTAGGCCCAAATGAAGGTGGGATGACGGAATTGCGACACGCCGGTAACGCAATGCTAAGCTGTGAGACGGGCAGTCCGCCATTGGCTTCCACCGCTGATTGTGATATTCGTCACATTCATGTTGATGCGGGGCAATGCGACGGCAGGGGACATCTACGGCAGGATGCCGTGGGCGGTGCGCCGCGCCTTTGTCTCCGCCGCCATTCCGATGACGCTGAACCAGCGTGAAACCTTGTTTCACGCCGGGGACAGCGGCGATGGCTGCTATTATGTGCGGAGCGGCGTGGTGAAGGCCTCGGTGATCGCCCGTGACGGGCAGGAGCGCCTTCTGGCCATGCTGGGGGCCGGCGCCCTGATCGGCGAGATTTCGCTGATCGACCAGCAGCCGCGCTCCGCCACCGTGCAGGCGCTGCGCGATTGCAGCCTTCTGCACCTCACGAGTACGGCTTTCTTTACGCTCGCCGATTCAAATCCGATGATTTACCGGCAGGCGCTTCGCATTCTGGCCCAGCGCCTGCGCGGCACCAATGACAGCGTGGTGGCGCAAAGCACGGCCTCTGTCGCGGGGCGGGTGGCCCGGGCCTTCACCTCTCTGGCCGAGGGGCTGGGCGTGCGCCTTGATGAAAGCCGCATCGTGCTGCCGCACCGCATCACCCAGAGCGACATTGCCGGCATGGCGGGTGTCGCGCGCGAGAACGCCAGCCGTGCCATCAACGACCTGCTGCGCGAAGGCGTGCTGGGCCGCAACGGCAGCTTCTACGTGATCGAACGCGCGGGAGAGTTGAAGGAGCTGTCGGAGATTTAAGCCATTAACCTATTAATCGATCCAGCTGTAAGGCTCAGCTTGCGTCTCCCTTAAGGGCGGATGCATCGACTATCTCTGCTCCCATATGTTGGATAAAGGCTTTGCGAAGGCCAGCTTTGTGTCTATTCCATTTGTCCGGTTCGGCGTGAGGGTCGACTCCCTCCGCGATGAACAGCCATTCTACAAACTGCTCGGCCGTGACGGGACCGGAATCGGGGATCAAGTCGTTAACGTGTGACGGCTTTCCGTCAACAATGCCTCCGCACCAGCCACGTCCAATGCAAACGTCATCCAGGAGTGCGGTATATTTTGGATTGCCGGTCATCGACCGATAACAGCATGGGCCCAAATCATCCGCAACAAGGCAGCTATTGGTTTCCTCTACGGCCTAGGCTTTCCGCCTATTGGCTCTCGGCCAGCCGCTCCGCCACGGCTTCCATCAGGCTCTGATCCACATTGGCGAAGGCGAGGCGGAGGTAGTCTTCCTGATTGGGGCCGAACATCGAGCCGGGCAGGCAGAGAAGATCATGTTCCGCCGCCAACCGCATCGCCACTGCCTTTGACGCTTCACCGCGGAAGGGATGCCGGAGATAGGCGAAATAGGCGCCCGAACTCACGAGTTCATAAGTGAGGCCCGGGCGCTTCAGCGCCGCACGCAGCGTTTCGGTGCGCGCCAGCATCATCGCCTTCTTGCCATTCTTCCATGTGTCGAGATGGCCCAAGCCGAACAGCGCCGCGCGCTGCGAGATATGCGGCGGGCAGATCGTCATCGTATCGAGAATCTTGTCCGCCTCGGCCATGAAGGCGGGGCCGGCGATGATCGAGCCGGTGCGATAGCCCGTCATCGCGAAGATCTTGGAGAAGCTGTAAAGCTGCACGAAGGTCTCTCGCCAGTCCGGCCGCTGGAACAGATCATGCGGCGGCGCGGGATCGGGGCGGAAATCCTTGTAGGTCTCATCCATGATGAGGGCGATGCCGCGCGCCTGCGCCAGTTCATAGAATGCTGAGATCACCTGCGGCGGATAGATGGCGCCGGTGGGATTATTGGGTGTGCAGAGCAGGATGGCGCGCGTCTTGCCGTCAATCACCGCACCCGCATCCTGAGCCGAGGGCCACGCGCCATCCCTGCTGAAGGCCGAGACATGGCGCGCTTCGATGCCGAGCATGCCCAGCCACATCGCGTGATTGAAATAATAGGGCAGCGGCACGACGATGTTGTCGCCGGCCTTCGCCACCGCCATGACGGCCGCCGCAAAGGCCTGGTTGCAGCCTGCGGTGATCGCCACGTCTTCAGCCGAAATCGTGCCCCGGTAATCCTGAGCCATGTGATGGGCCAGGGCCTCGCGCAGCGCGGGCAGGCCCCGGATGGCGGTATAAAGGCTGGTGTCGGGCTCATGCGCGGCGCGCGCCACCTCATCCTGCAGCGCATCGGCGGGGGGATAGCTCGGCACCGCCTGGCAGAGGTTCAGAAGATCGCGGTTACGGGGGCCGGGCTTCACCCATTTCTGCGCCTCTGCAATGGGCGGGGCCTCGACATGTGAAACGGCCGTATTGACGGCATAAGCCATTCTGGGGCACCACCCTCATTGAAAGAACTGCGGCGGAAAATGCCGCGAGCCTCGGAAAGGTGCAAGCATGAAAGCGATCAGGATCAGCGAGACGGGCGGCCCGTCGGTGATGAAACTCGTGGATGTGGATGTTCCCAAGCCCGGCCCCGGCCAGCTTCGCGTGCGGCAGACGGCGATCGGCCTGAACTATATCGACACTTATCACCGCTCTGGCCTCTATCCCCAGCCCATGCCCTCGGGCATCGGCCTTGAGGCGGCGGGCGTGGTGGAAGAGGTTGGCCCCGGTGTGAAGGGCTTCAAGGCGGGTGACCGCATCGCCTATGGCACCGGCCCCATCGGCGCCTATGCCGAGGTGCGGAACCTGCCCGCCAACCGCATGATAAAAATACCCAAGGCCATTTCGGATGAAACGGCGGCAGGCATGATGCTGAAGGGCATGACGGTGCGCTATCTGCTGCGCGCCACCTACAAGGTGAAGCGGGGCGAGACCATTCTGCTCCATGCGGCGGCGGGCGGCGTGGGCCAGATCCTGAGCCAGTGGGCGAAGGCCCTGGGCGTGAAAGTGATCGGCACGGTGGGCTCTGACTCCAAGATGCAGGCGGCGAAGGACCATGGCTGCAGCTGGGTGCTCAATTCTTCCACCGAGGATGTGGTGGCGCGGGTGAAGGAGATCACCAATGGCAAGGGCGTGCCGGTGGTTTATGACGGCGTGGGGCAGGCCACCTTCATGACCTCGCTCGATTGCCTGAAGCCGCGCGGCCTTCTGGTGAGCTTCGGCAATGCCTCGGGGCCGGTAAAGGCGTTTGACCTGGGGATTTTGGCGTCGAAAGGCTCGCTCTATGTGACGCGGCCCACGCTCATGTCCTATACCGCGACCGACGAGGAATTGCATGAGACGGCGGATGACCTGATCGACATGATCAAATCCGGCAAGGTGAAGATTCCGGTGAACCAGCGTTATGCATTGGCCGATGCGGTGAAGGCGCATGAGGACCTCGAGGCCAGGCGCACCACCGGCACCACGATTCTCATTCCCTGATGGCGGGACCCAAGCCGAACATTCAGGACACGCTTCCGGTGATTCACAAATCGCTGGAAGTGGGCGCCTTCGAGCGCGCTGAAACCATTGCCCGCCATCTGCAGCAAGCCTACCCGCGCCGCGCCGATGTGAATGACGCGCTGGGCCATGTCTTGCTGGCAATGGGGCGTTATGAAGAAGCCGAGACCTATTGCCGGCGCGCTGTTGCAAGCGAGAAAAACAATGCCGTTTATTTGGCGAACCTGGGCCGTGTTCTGCTCAGCATGGGGCTTGTGACGGAGGCTGAACCGCTGCTCAGGCGCGCGCTTGATCTCGACCAGAGGCTGTTTCTCGCGGCCTGGCAACTCGGCATGTTTTACTTTCATGCCGGAAAGGGAGAGGACGCGGTGGTTCTCTTTCGAAAGGCGCAGAGCCTGGCGCCGCCGCGCGCCCGGGATGCCATCCGGCTTGATCTGATTGACGCGCTGGTGGCGCTGGGAGAGCGCGAAGAAGCGAAAGCTGAAATCGCGGCGGGGCTCAAGGCCGGGCGGTTTACGGCGCGGCTTACCAGCTTGCTGGCCAGCGTTGAGAAGGCGCTGCCTGACAGCCCGGTGGCGCGGCTGATCGAACAGCAGCTCGAGCGCCGCGATCTTTTGCCCGAGGAACGAAGCGGGCTCCTGCTGCGCAAGGGCACGATGCTCGAGAATGCCAAGTCCTATGATGAGGCATTCACGGCGTTTTCCGCCGCCAAGCGCCAGCTGACATCAGCAACCGATATCAAGGCCTTCGCGCATGATGTGGACGCGCGCATTGCTTTCTTCACGCGTGGGTGCATCGAAGAACTCGGATCGCAGTATGGGGCGCCGGGTGAGTCGCACGTGTTTGTGCTGGGGCTGCCGCGCACCGGGACCACCCTGGTGGAGCAGATCATCTCGCGCCACAGCCAGGCCGGCGCCATGGGTGAACTCGAGACGATGACCTATGTCACGGCTCAGCTCCGTGGCGGAAAGCCCATCAATCAGCTCAAGGAAAGGCTGGCTGAATTGGGGCCGGCGCGGGTGAGGGAGCTTTCCGCGCTCTATGACCGCGTGGCCGAATATCTGGTTCCAGGCAAGATACGTATCGTTGACAAGATGCCCCATCATTTCCGCTATATCGGGGAAATCGCCATCCTGTTTCCGCATGCGCGCTTCGTGCATTGCCTGCGCCACCCCGCCGACAGCTTCATGTCGGCCTTCCAGAACGACATGAACGCGGCGCACGGCTACAGCTATTCGCCCGAAGCCTATGCTGAGTATTATGCGCATTACATGCGGCTGATGGATCACTGGAAGCAGGTTCTGCCGGATCGCATCCTGACGGTGCCTTATGAAACGCTGGCGGCGTCTCCGGGCCCAACCATCTCGCAACTGCTGGCGTTTCTGGAGTTGCCGTGGGAGGAGGCGTGCCTCAGCCCGCATGAAGGCAGGAATACGGTGCGAACCTTCAGCAATATGCAGGTGCGCAGCCCCATCAACACCTCATCCATCGACAGATGGAAGCCTTACGCGAAATATCTGGGCGCGCTGACGGCAGCCAATTAGCCGTCTGCGCAAGCCGAGGTTGGCTTCGCTGCAAGGGTGGCCCATTGCGCCGAGCAGCTCACATGGCTGCACAGGAAGCCCGCAAGGGCAGGGGCAGGCACAGCATGGGCGAGATTGAGAAGATTGCCGTTGCTATCAGTCAGTGTACTGACGACCATGCCGATCAACTGGCCTTGCTGGTTGAAAAGCGGCCCGCCGGATTCGCCTTTCTGTGTTCCCAAATGCAGAACCAGCGCATCGGGATAGCCGAACTGGCCATAACTCACGGGCCTGCCGAAGTGCATGGCCTGCAGCGTGCCGACACGCGCCGTGTCACCCTGCGCATGCGGCTTGCCGAGCGAATAGACCAGGCTGCCGGGCGCCACGCACTGGTTTGAGGTGGGTGAGACGGCTTTCCCCGAGAACCCCTTGAGTTTGATGAGGGCCATGTCATTGGTGGGAAGAACGTCGATAACCGTGCCTGAATAGATGCGGCCATTGGCGGCGCGCGCCGACACGGTATAGCCGGGCTTCACCGCGACATGGGCGGCTGTCATCACATATCCCGAGGGATCAACAATAAATCCACTGCCGGAGGTGAGTGCCACGGCGCGCGCATCCTTGCTCGGCGTGCCGGACTTCTGGTCTGATTCCGACACGGTGAGCGTCACATAGCTGGGGCCGGAGGCGCTAACGAGAGTGCCGATGCCGGCGGGTGCGGATGCCGAGGCGGGCACGGCGTTTTCGTCCACCTGGATATTGCGGCTTTCGAGATCGGTATCAGGCGTGGTCATGCAGCCTGAGAGCGCCAGACAACCCAGCAGAAGGAAACAGGACCGTTGCAACTTTGAATCACCCACCCAGCGCGGCATGGGACCGTGTGTATGAGGAAATCACGGCGGCAGCAAGACACGGAAGCAGGGGATCGCCCAAAAAGAAATGGCCCGCCGAAGCGGGCCATTCCCTACGAATATCCTACTTCGATTAGAAGCGGAAAACCGTCACGAGATCGGCGCTGTAGCCGGTCGAGTTCGCAATGGTTCCCTTGGAATTCTTGAAGTATTCGCCTTCAAGACCAACCGTGAGCTGGCTGACCGGATCATAGTAGATACCGGCGAGGATCGCGTTCACGTCCTGCCCATAGTAGGTGTGATGCGTGTGGCCGTAAGCCACTTCAGCATGCACCGCGTCAGACAGGTTCACGCTGCCCAGGATGCTGGCGCGCCAGAACTTCGTGCCGTTGTTGTAACGGCCGATCTGAGCACCGGCCGAGATCGTGGCCATGTCGCCGAGAGCGAAAGCACCACCGGCACCGATCGCATAGGTCGAGTGGGTAGCAGCGTCGCTGTGATCACGCCACACGCCCGAGATCTCGCCGTTGAACGAGTCGCCCGTGTACTTGATCTCAGCCGCAACGCCGAGGCTGTCGTCAGCCGAGCTGTCGTAGCCCGAGAAGCCGCCGCCGCCGCCCCAGAAGGAGCCCGAGCCCGTGGCATCTTCAAGAGCGATCGCCGCCGTGAAGGGGCCGCTGGCATAGGTCAAGCGGATCTGCGAGGTATCGCCGGGGTTCAGCTCAACGTCAGCATTGTCGGTGTAGTAGCAGTTGCAGGCGCCATCATAGCCGTAGCCGATGTTGCCGAGCGAACCGGTGTAGCCGCCGCCGAGCGTCAGCTCGGGGGTCATCGCCCACCAGCCCCAGACTTCCTTGCCGTAGACGCTAGCAACGTCATGGCCATCGAAATCAGCGCGCAGCTTGATCAAAGCGCCAACTTCACCAACAGCGGTGTCGGTCTTGCCGACAACCTTGATCTGACCGCGGGCCAGAACGTCGATGTCGCTATCCGAAGAACCATCTTCGCCGCTGGTCTTGTAGTGGCTGTAGACAACAGCCGCGCGAGCGTAGCCAGACCACTCGATCGTGGTGGAGGCGGGAGCGTCAGCCGTCGGAAGGACGCTGATCACGGTCGCCTTGGTGCCCGAACCCTTGTCCATGCCGATGCCGCCCTGGATCACCGAGGCGTCAGCGGTCGTGATGGTCATGAGCGAGTAACCAGCCGGAACCGACGGAGTGGCTTCGAGCTGCGCAACGCGCGAGTTCAGGGCTTCGATCTCGGCCTTCAGCGTGCTGAGATCATCGGCCTGAGCGCCAGCGGCAGTCACAGCGAGAGCTGCACCACCCAGGAGCGCCAGTTTCATCATCTTCATTGTTCTTCTCCTAAAGAGTCTCTGGAGTTGAGCAGCCCCCCCATCCCCTGCAAATGGTCCTGGAAGGCGATGCACGAGTGTTTCGTGCACAGTGACGTTCTCGCTGCAATCCCGGTTAAGGTCAACGCAGAAGCGCTGCTTCTGGCCAGAATTTCGCCATATGTGGCGGGATTGTCACACACTTCGACCGGTCCTGTTAACCATTCATTTACCTATGTAAATCAATGGCATAGATAAATGGTTAAGGCGCTGTAACCAGCCAGTGGCGAGTGTGGTCAGGCGGCTATCCATTATGCTAACACAATTGCGGACGGCGGGGAATTTCTGCTCGTAACGGCAATTCCGGGCCCGACTCACTCTCCTTCCGCGGGGCGCGGAAGTTATGCAAGCAGGGGGAATTTCGCGCATGCCTTTCCGGCCTTCGAAATGGATCCAGTATTCTCCGGTCGCCGTTTTGCCGTTTGTGGCCGCGCTGATGATCAACAGTGCGGGCGTTCATGATGATCTGATGAAGCGCGGAACGGCGGCACTTGCCTCGGCCGGGGCTGATTGGGCCAAGCTTGAGGTGGAAGGGCGCGACGCCACCGTTTCGGGCGATGCGTGGAGCCAGAAGGCGCTTGATGATGCGGTGAAGGCTGTGGCCGGCACCTATGGCATCCGGAGAGTGGTGTCAGCATCTCATATCGTGCCGCCGCCCGATCTCGTGGCCCCCACGGTCACCGATGTTGATTCGAACTCCCCGACGCCAACGCTCAAGGGCACCTGGCCCTCCGCCGTCGCCAATCTGCTGAAAGTAACGCTCGGGTCCACGGTTTTTGAACTTGGGAAAGCGCCGGAACTCAAGACTGACGGCGATAACTGGACGCTGACCCCGTCTTCGCCGATTCCCGATGGCACGCTGGATGTGGGCGTGGAAGTGGCCGACAAATATGGCCGGAGCGCCAAATCAGCCACGCCGGGCCATCTTCTGGTCGACACCAAGCCGCCTGCTGCCCCGGTGCTGGGGAACATCGCGGTTGATAATGGCCAGGTGAAAGTCACCGGCAACTGGCCCGAGGGTGATGCGGTTTCGCTGGTGATCGGCCTTGCTGGAAAGCTCTGGCAATTCGGCAAGGACGCGGCGCTCACCTCCGATGGCAAGGGAACATTTACCTTTGCGCCGGACAGCAAGCTTGATCCCGGCACCTATGATCTCGATGTCACGGTGAAGGACAAGGTGGGCAATGCCACCACCAGCACCGCCAAAGGCGCTGTCGTGGTGCCGGAGCAGCCGCCATCCATGAAGGCGCCCACCGTGACGTCTCTGGACTTCACCTCGGCACGCCCGGTCATTACCGGAACATGGTCGGAAATCGGCTCATCCGCGCTGTCGGTGGCGCTGGGCGCTGCGAATTATGTGCTGGGCAAGGATGACGCATTGAAGTCGGACGGGATCGGCAACTGGACGCTGACCGTGCCCGAGCCGCTGAAGGACGGCTCCTATCCCATCCGCGTGACCTCGACCGATACGGCGGGAACAACCCTCACCAACGCCGCAACCGATTCGATCACCATTGATGCGGTGGCGCCGGGAACGCCCAGCGTGGTGCTTTATGCGGGCGAGGAAAGCCCGTCCTCGATTTCCGGCCATTGGGATTCGGCCAATGCCAAGGAGCTGAAGGTGGCGATTCCCGCTGCCGGCGTGTCTGCCGAACTGGGCAAGGATCAGGCGCTGACGGCTGCGGGCGATGTCTGGACGCTGGCGCTGTCCAAGCCTTTGCCGCCCGGAAGCTATGATGTGGCCGTCACCACGATCGATTCGCATGGCCGCGTGTCGTCCGACCAGACCAAATTCGAAATCTTCATCAAGGAAGCGGCAGCACCGCCAACGCCCACGCCGCCCTCTGAACTGAAAGCGCCGACCGTCGCCCCCTATACGGGCGAGGCGAGCCCTGCCTCGATCTCGGGCACCTGGGATGAAGGCAACGCGACGATGCTGAGTGTCGCGATTCCGTCTGCGCATTTCTCCGCCACGCTCGGCGGTGATTCGGGGCTGACCAGCGATGGCGCCGGAAACTGGACCTATGTTCTCCCGGGCCTTCTGGCCCCGGGCACCTATGAGGTGACCGTCACCAGCACGGCCAAGGATGGCCGCAGCGCCAGCGACACCAGCCTCAATGAAATCGAAGTGAAGGCGCCACCGGCTCCGCCGCCGCCCGCACCCCCGCCGCCCGAGTTCAAGGCGCCCACCATCAACGCTTATGCGGGGGCAGACAGCCCCAATGCAATCTCCGGCACCTGGGATGACGTGAACGGCCAGTCGCTCACCGTCGCCATTCCCGGCGCCAAGCTGTCGGACACGCTGGGCTCCAGCAAGAACCTTACCGGTGATGGCAAGGGCAACTGGAACTATGCCATTCCCTCCGCACTCCCGCCCGGCATCTACGATGTCGAAGTAACGGCGACGGCCAAGGATGGCCGCGTGGCGAAAGATCAGAGCACGGCGGAAATCTATGTGAAGGGCACCGTGCCGCCCACGCCGCCGCGCCCGCCCGCACCCCCGGCGCTCAAGCCGCCGACCATCAATGCCTATGCCGGGGACACCAGCCCCGCGTCGATCACCGGCACGTGGGACGAGGGCAACGCGACGATGCTGACGGTCGGCATTCCCGCCGTGAAGCTTGAGGCCACGCTCGGCAAGGACACGGCGATATCAACCGATGGCAAGGGCAGCTGGAAGCTTGCGATTCTCAATCCGCTGCCGCCCGGCATCTATGATGTGGAGGTGAAAACCGAGGCCAATGACGGACGCGTGGCGACCGACGGCAGCACGGCGGAAATCTATATCAAGCAGCCGCCACCTCCGCCGCCTCCGCCTGAGCCGCCCTATGATTGCGCGGGCGCCATGCAGGCGCTGGGCAACGCGGCGCCGGTGCTGTTTGCCTTCAACAGCAGCGTGATCGAGGCTCCCTATGGCGAGGCGCTGAAACAATATGCGGCCTTGCTCACCGACAAGCGCTGCCTTGACACGAAAGCGCTGGTGACGGGCCATGCCGACTATATCGGCGGCAGCCTTTACAATGTGGCCATCAGCATCGAGCGCGCCCAGCGCGTGGCGGATCGCCTGGCGGCGGATGGCGTTGATGTCGGCCGCCTCAAGGTGGCGGGTGACGGCAAGAACGAGCCTGTCGATCCGGCGCGCACCTCCGACGCGCGCAGCAAGAACCGCCGCGTCACCATCAGCATCGCGAAATGAGGGACAGATCATGAATGAACCCTTCAATTTTCATGACGGCTGGTATGTGATCCAGCAAAACTGGGTGTGGATGCTCGTGGCGCTGGCCATTGGCCTGTGGGTGGGTTGGGTGACCAACCGGCCCGGCGACGAAAGCGCCAAGGGAGACATCGCATGAACGGCAATTTCAACGGCCACTACCTGCTTGAATTGGCGATCTGGGTGCTGCTGGCGTATTTCATTGGCTGCCTGCTGAGCGCTTTGGCGCGTAGAATGTTTGCCGCTGATGAGCCTCAGGTGGCCACGGCAGCGGCACCCGTTGCCGCCATGCCGCGCGTGCAGCCGGAGCCAGCCCGTGTGGCGCCCGAACCGATTGAAATGCCGGAACCCGGTGTCGCCGATGTGGTGCCGGCGGCGGTCATGCCGCTCCGCATGGAGCGCCCGCAGGGCCTGGCCAAACCGCGCAACGACAAGCCCGACAATCTGCAGCAGTTGAGCGGCGTCGGCCCCAAGAATGAAGCGATCCTGCACACGCTGGGCTTTTTTCACTTCGACCAGATCGCCGCGTGGAAAGCGGAGCAGATCGCCTGGGTTGACGATCACCTGCGCTTCAACGGCCGCATCGAACGCGAGGAATGGGTGGAACAGGCGAAGCTTCTGGCGGAAGGCCGCATGGAGGAATTCCATCGCCTTTACGGCACCGGCGGCCTCAAGAACCGCAGCGGCGAAACGGAATCGGGAACGCGGACAAGGCGGAACTAGGTTTTATCCGCCTTCGCGAGCCAATTCTGGATTGCCGCAACGGCTTCCGGTTCATCAAGAAACGGCACATGGCCGCGATCAGCAACCTCAACGGCCTGGGCTTGCGGATTGCGCCGTTGCATTTCGGCGACCGTCTCCGCGCTCAGGAGATCGGATTTTGCGCCGCGCAGAATGAGCAGGGGCAGGGGCGCGATCAGATCGTAGAGACCCCACAGCTCCGGAACCTTTCCCGCTGAAATATCCTCCGCAGACGGAAAGGTTGCCGTGAGCCGCGCATCATAATCGGCGCGCGGAACGCCATTTTCCTCCGCAAACACCCGTTTGGCGAATATCAGCCATTGCGCGTTGCTGAGTGTTTCGAAGCCGGGATTGGTTGATCTGAGCGCCTTCACCGCATCGTCCCAGCTTGCGAACTTCGGATCGTTCCCGAGATAGCTCCGTATACGGAGCAATCCTGCTATCTCGATTTTCGACCCGATGTCGTTGAGACAGATGCCGGCCAGCCGGTCCTTCGCTTGCGCGGCCATCAGCATGGCGACGATGCCGCCGCGCGACGTGCCGATGATGGCAGCCTTGGTGATGCCGAGATGATCCATCAGCGCCAGCGTATCCGCCATCTCGACATCCGGGCGGTAGGCGAGGGGATCACCGGCGTATTGCGAGCGGCCCCGGCCGCGGAAATCGGCGCAGACAACGCGGTGCGTTGCCGCGAGCGCTGATGCAATCGCCTCAAAGTCCTTGGAGTTTCGCGTCAGGCCGGGCAGGCAGAGAACCGGCATGGCATCGCCGGTCTCCGGGCCTTCGTCACGCGCATAGAGTTTCAGCCCGTCGGCACTCGTGTACCAGACGTCACGCGCCATGCTCAGTTGCAGGCCGCGATGATGTCGGTGATCGATCCGCCGCTGCAATCCGCTTCCTTGGTGGTGCCGGGCTGATCCGACACCGCCACCGCATTGGCGGAACCGCGCGCCAGATCCGCCGTCATCGGCCTCACCGTGTTGGGCGCGAGGCGCGAGCGGTAGACATGGATGTTCTGCATCACCTTCTGCACATATTGCCGCGTCTCCTGGAACGGAATCGATTCCACCCAGTCGATGGGATCAACCTCGCCCGAGCGCAGATCACCATATTCCGCCAGCCATTCCTTGGCGCGGCGGGGGCCTGCGTTATAGGCGACGAAAGTGAGGACGTAGGAGCCGCCGAAATCATCCACGAGATCGCCGAGATGGGCAGCACCCAGCTTGACGTTATAGGCGGGATCGCCGGTCAGCAGGCCGTTCCGGTAGGGAAGCCCGTATTGCTTGGCAATGAGCTTCGCCGTGCCCGGCATGATCTGCATGAGGCCCTGCGCGCCCACGCTCGACCCGGCCGTGGGGTTGAACTCGCTTTCCTGCCGCGCCAGCCCGAACACCAGCGCCTTTTCCACCGGCTTGCCGATCTGCTTCCAGTCCGGAAGCGCCCGGATTGGATAGCTCCACGCGTCGATGTCGATGTTGCGGATGCCCGCCGCCTTGGCGAGGCGCACCGCCATGGTGGGGCCGCCAATATTGAAGGCGGCTTGCGCCGCGGCGTTCATGTCGTCCACCGAATTGAAACGCTGCGCGAAGGCGGAGAGAAACATGTAAAGGTCTTTTTGATCGCCTGCCTGATCCATGATGCGGAAGGCGCGCACCACCTCGTCGCCGTCGATCTTGGCAACAGCAGCGGGGCTCGGCGTGCCGGAACTGATTTCCTCCGGCACCCGGCCCAGGCCGATCTTCTCGCGCGCCAGCTGGCCGTAATAGATCGTCGAATATTGCGACGCCTCGCGATAGGCTGATTTGGCATCGCCCTTGTTGCCCATGGCCTCGAGTGCGCGGCCCTGCCAGTATTTGGCGCGCGCCTTTTCGGTGCGCGAAGTGGCAGCGCTTTCCAGCTTGTTGAAATGCCCAAGCGCGGTGTTTGCATCCTTCACGTAACGGAGCGCGATCCAGCCCGCGAGGAATTCGCCCTCAATGGCGCCATCGCCCGACTTGAAGCCATTGGCGCGCGCGATCTGATAGGCCGCCTTGGCGCTGTCGCGGTGTGTGACGCCGATCGAATGGCGGGCCACGATGCGGCGCTCCACCCACAGCGCATCGCGGTCGCCCGCATCCGCCGGAATGGTGAGCAGCACGCTGCGGGCGGCGGAATATTTCTCCTGCTTGCGGTAGAAATAGACCAGCGCATATTTCATCGCCGTCTGTTCGCGCATCGGGGAGGGAAGTTTCGCATAAGCCTTGTCGGCGCCGCCGGAGCGCGCGAGCAACTGCTGCGCTACTTTCGCCGCTGACTGATAGCCGCTGTCGAGGCGCTTCGACATGCGCACCGCCGCATTGCCTTCCTGCGCGAAGACGAGGCCCCACATGCGGCGCTTGTTGTCTTCAGTGCCGATCAAGGAACCAAATTCGGAAGCAACCTTGCGCTCGAGATCCGCATCCATATCGGGATCGGACCAGACCTGCTGCACCAGCGCGTCAGCGCCCGCGCGGTCGCCGCGCGCCAGCGTGGCGCGGGCCAGGGCAAGCTTGCCCTCATCCGTCATCGGGGTGCGGTTGGCAAAGTGCCGGAGCACCACTTCAGCACCATCATTGTTGTTGTAAAGCGCGCGCTCGGCCCGCTTCATCAGGCTGTCGGTCAGGGGCCATTTGGGCGCGACGTTGAGGAAATCCATGATGCGGCCATAGCCCGCGTCATTGGGCCGGTCGCGGAGGAAGATCAGCTCGACGAGCTTGACCGCGGCTTCATCGCGCGAGCGTTCGGCGGCAGAGCCCGCGCCCTCAAAATCGCCCTTGAGCGCCAGCTTGGCGGCCTGGACGGCAAGGCCCGAAGGCTGCGGCGCGGCCACGGCCCCGCTGCTCAGCCCGAGGCCAAGCGGCATCGACAGCGCCGTCGTTGAAACCAGGCCCAGAACCATCATGCGGGCCAATTCACGTCTCGTCATTCCACTACTCACCCTGCACGTCCCGTCTTCCAGTCCCGCTAATGGCCAAATACGTCAACCCTGTGGCTCCTGAGGGAGCCGGCGGGATCGGCGCTTGCCGGTGCGGGAGTGATTGTCTATGGTGCCGCGCCGTTTGGAGGGGCGCGTGTCTCCGCCAGATTATGCGCCCATGGTTTCCAAGAGATTACCGGAGTTTTCAACGTGACGTTCCGCGGTTCAAATCCTGCCCTCATCACCCCGTTCAAGAATGGCAAGGTGGATGAAGCCGCGTTCCGCAAATTCGTGAACTGGCAGATCGCGGAGGGAAGCCACGGGCTGGTTCCCGTCGGCACCACGGGCGAAAGCCCGACGGTCACGCCGGAAGAGCACAAGCGCCTCGTTGAAATCTGCGTGGAAGAAACCAAGGGCCGCGTTCCGGTGATCGCCGGCACAGGGTCGAACTCGACCGCCGAGGCGATCGAATATACCGAACATGCCAAGGAAGCGGGTGCTGACGCCGCGCTGATCGTCGTTCCCTATTACAACAAGCCCACGCAGGACGGCATCTACGCGCATTTCAAGGCCATCGCCAAGGCGGTGGATATCCCGATCCTCGTCTACAACGTGCCGGGCCGCACGGTGGCCAACATCAGCGTCGAAACGCTGGCGCGGCTCGCCGCCGATTGCCCGAACATCGTCGGCACCAAGGATGCCTCGGCCGATCTGACAAGGCCGTCGCGCCAGCGCCTCGCATCGGGTGAAAAGTTCATCCAGCTTTCGGGCGAGGATGGAACGGCGCTGGGCTTCAACGCCCATGGCGGCGTGGGCTGCATCTCGGTGACCGCCAATGTCGCGCCGCGCCTCTGTTCCGAATTTCAGGAAGCAACGCTCCGGGGCGATTACGCCACCGCGCTCAAGCTGCAGGACCGGCTGATGCCGCTGCATCATGCGATGTTCGTGGAAACAAGCCCGGGCCCGGTGAAATATGCGGTGAGCCTTTTGGGCCTGTGCGCGCCCGAAGCGCGCCTTCCCATGGTGCCGGTGAGCGAGAACACCAAGAAGGCGGTGCGCGAGGCCATGATCCACGCCGGGCTTTTGAACTGACATGAGTTCAAAGGCGGGCGGCGCGAAGGCGTCGCGCAGGCAGGACGGCATCAAGGTCATCTCCGACAACCGCCGGGCCCGCTATGATTATGAGATTCTCGAAACCTTCGAGGCGGGCGTCGAGCTGAAAGGCTCGGAGGTGAAATCCCTGCGCACCGGCACCACCAATCTGGCGGAAGCCTATGCGGCGATGAAGAACGGCGAGCTCTACCTCATCAATTCCAATATCCAGGAATACCGCGAGGCCAACCGCTTCAATCACGAGCCCAAGCGGCCGCGCAAGCTTCTCCTGCATAAGAAGGAGATCAACAAGCTGGCGGCGGGCGTGCTGCGCGAGCATCTCACCATCGTGCCGCTCAAGATGTTCTTCAACGGGCGCGGGCGCTGCAAGGTGGATATCGCCCTGGCGCGCGGCAAGAAACTTCATGACAAGCGTGACGCCATCAAGGAGCGCAGCTGGGACCGCGAAAAGGCGCGTCTGCTGCGGGACAAAGGATGATAATGCAGCATTTGATCGGCAAGCGGCTTCCCGATGCGGAACTGCCTGCCACCTCGGGCTCTGCCGTGAACGGCGCCAAAATGCAGGGCCCGGCGGTGATCTTCTGCTATCCCTGGACGGGAAGGCCGGGCCACGCCAACCCGCCGCATTGGGACGACATTCCGGGCGCCCATGGTTCAACGCCACAAGCCTTAGCCTATTCAGATATTTACGGGGAATTCCGCAGACTCGGCGTGAAGCTGTTTGGCTTGAGCCTCCAGGACACGCCATGGCAGCAGGAATTCGTGAAGCGCAACAGCCTGAGCTATCGCCTGCTCTCCGATGCACAGCGGAAATTTTCAGGAAGGCTCGGCCTGCCGCTGTTTGAAACCGGCGGCGTCGATTATATCCAGCGCCTCACCATCGTGGCGCAGGACGGCATCATCCGGTTTCTGCGCTATCCCATCAAGACGCCGGAAGCCGATGCGTCGGAAACGCTGGCGCTGCTTCAGCCGAGATAGGCGCGGATCTGCGCGAACACGCTTTCGAACATGGGGGCCGTGAGCACGCCCGTGTTGGTGTTGTAGCGCGAGCAGTGATAGCTGTCGAAAAGCCGGATCGCCCCCACCTCATGCGCCGCACCGTGGCCAAAGGCAAAATGCGCGCGCTTCCTTTCAAGCGCCAAGATCGTGGCATCATGCGCCACCCGGCCAAGGACGGCGATGGCGCGGAGGCGGGGCAGGGACGCAATCTTGGCGGCGAGAAAGCCGTTGCAATGCCTGATCTCTGCAGGCTCCGGCTTGTTCTGCGGCGGCACGCAGCGCACCGCATTGGTGATCATCGCATTGCGGAGCTGAAGCCCATCCTGTGGATCGGCGCGGAACGTGCCGGTGGAGAAGCCGAATTTCGCCAGCGTGCCGTAAAGAAGATCGCCCGCATAGTCGCCGGTGAAGGGGCGGCCGGTGCGGTTGGCGCCTTTGACACCGGGTGCTAACCCCACGATCAGCAGCTCCGCATCGGGATCGCCGAAGGAGGGAACAGGCGCGTTGAACCAGTTGGGCTCAGCCTTCCGCAACGCCTCGCGATAGGCGACGAGCCTGGGGCACAAGGGGCAATCGCGGCCCGGTTCAGATGTCGGCAAAATCCTCGAAGCTTTCCTTGGGCGCGGCGGGTGATGAGGCATAGCTGCGCTCGCGGCTGCGTCCCTCGCGGTCCACCGGGTCGCGGCCGATTTCATCGCGGAGATCGGCGAGGTCGATGAACTGATCCGTCTGGCGGCGCAATTCATCGGCGATCATCGCCGGACGCGTGGTGAGGGTGGAGATGACAGTCACGCGGCGGCCCTTGGCCTGCACTGCGGCGACCAGCGAGCGGAAATCGCCATCGCCCGAGAACAGCACAATATGATCGAGATTTTCAGAAAGCTGCATCACGTCGATCGCAAGCTCGACATCCATGTTGCCCTTGACGCGGCGGCGGCCCATCGAATCCGTGAATTCCTTGGCGGGCTTGGTGACGACGCGGTAGCCATTGTAGTCCAGCCAGTCGATCAGCGGCTTGATGGGGGAATATTCGGCATCATCCAGAAGGGCCGTGTAATAAATGGCGCGGATCAGGCGCGCGCGCTTGCGGAAGAAACCGAGCAGGCGCTTGTAGTCGATATCGAAGCCCAGCGTCTTGGCGGTTCCGTAAAGATTTGCGCCGTCAATAAAAAGGGCCACGCGCTCATCGGGATAAAACTGCATCGCTAAAATCTCCAGAACAGGTAATGGAGGGGGTTCTAGTCGGGCGCTGAAAGAGGCTCAAGCAAAAACATGATTGTCGTCGCCCTGGGCAGCAACCGCGCCGGACCTTGGGGAAACCCCGGCAAGACGGTGGAGCATGCGCTGGCCGAATTGAACCGGGGGCCGCTGCGGCTGGTCCGGGCGTCGAGGCTTCTCGTCACCGCGCCCTTTGGCCGCGTGAACCAGGCGCCCTTCGTGAACGCCGTTGCCATTGTGCAAAGCCATCTGCCGCCGCAGGCCCTCTTGCATCGCCTGCACGCCATTGAACACCAGGCGGGGCGCAGGCGCGCCATGCGCTGGGGGCCGCGCACCCTCGATCTCGACCTGATTGACTATGATGGGCGCGTGACAGGCCCGCTGGCGCGCCCGCGCCTGCCGCATCCGGGAGTAGCCGAGCGGATTTTCGTGCTGAAGCCCCTGGCCGAGATTGCTCCCAACTGGCGCCACCCGGTTTCGCGGCTTGGCGTGAAGGCGCTGCTGAAGCGCCTCGATCCGCAAGGCGAGGGTGCCGAGCTTTAATCAGCAATTAACCGCGCTGACGCATCCTTCCCGCTGTGACGCCGGTGTGGTTTCGCGTCAAGGTGGGTATGCGTATGCGTATTTGTTCTCTGGTTATGGCCGGAACCGCTCTGGCGGTTCTGGTTTCCACGCCTGTGCAGGCGGGCAAGATTACCTTCTCCCCGCAAGCCTTTCAGGTGATCGGGGGCATGAACAGCCCACAGAAGAAAAAGCAGCTGTTCAGCTTCGGGCAGGACGGCAATGATGCCCTGACCCATCAGACGGTGGCGTTTGACGGGCCTTATCAGCCCGGCACCATCGTGGTGAGGACGGAAGAGCGGAAGCTCTATTACGTGCTGCCGGGCGGCGAGGCCATTCTCTATCACGTGGGCGTGGGGCGCGAAGGCTTTGAATGGTCGGGCACCAACAAGGTGTCGCGCAAGGCCGAATGGCCGGATTGGCGGCCGCCTCAGGAAATGATCGACCGCGAGGCGGACAAGGGCCATTTCATTCCCGCCTATTTGCCGGGCGGCCTCGACAATCCGCTGGGCGCGCGCGCCATCTATATCGGCAATACGCAATACCGCATTCACGGCACCACGCAGCCCTGGAGCATCGGTCAGGCCATGTCTTCGGGCTGCATCCGCATGATGAATGACGAGGTGATCGATCTTTACGCGCGGGTGAAGGTGGGCGACACGGTGGTGGTCGAATAGTTCGTGCACGGAGGGTTTGGGCGATAACCCTCCCTTAACCTAAACAAGTCATTATCCTCGCATCAGTTTGTAGTGGAGTCCGGGGTATGTCGAGTTCTCTTCCGCGCGCCGTCAGGGGTATGAAGGCGCATTATATTGTCACAGCTTTCGCCGCCGTCATGCTCGCCGGGTGCTCGTCCTCGGTAGAGCGTTTCGCCTCCAACGGCGGTTCATCCAATCCATCCGACGCCGATCCCGTCTATACCGCGTCCGTGCCGAAGCAGCAGGTTTCCGCGGGCGATGATGTTGTGACGTCGAAGCCCCTGGGCGGCAGCAACTACCGCAGCACCACCGGATACAACTACGGCAGCAACGCCAAGAAGCCGATCTACAAGGCCCAGCAGCCGGTTCAGCAGGCCAGCACGCAAAGCTTTGATGACAGCGCGCCTGTGGCGGGCAGCGGCAATTCCGTGACCGTAGGGCAGGGCATGACGCTCTATTCGATCGCCCGCAGCCACAACCTCACCGTTGCGGAACTCGCCGCCGCCAATCATCTGAAGGCGCCTTATGCCGTGCATCAGGGCATGGTGCTAAATATTCCTGAAGGCCGCACCGCCATGGCAACGCCCACGCCGGTGAAGCCGCAGAAAACGGCGAGCGCCGCCATTGAAACGCAGCCCCGGCAGCACATTGCGGGCGGCGCCACGCATCAGGTTGCCTCAGGCGAAACGCTCTATTCGCTGGGCCGCAAATTCGGCGTGAAGCCGCAGGCGATTGCCGATGCCAACGGGTTGAACCACAACGCCACGCTGCGCGTCGGCCAGGCGGTGAAAATCCCGGGCGCCAGCGCTGCCCGTGTGGCGACCGGCGCGCCCCCCACGACGCTCAAAGTTCCGTCCAAGACCGCGGCCATCGCTGACGATGAATCTGCTCCGTCCACGGAGCAGGTGGCGCCCGCCAAGACTGCCGCTGCGGCACCTACCGCAATCCCCGATGCAAAATCTTCAACCGCGGCTGATACCGCGGCCGCAACGCCCGACACCACGGCCCCCACGCCCTCGCTCGCCGATGCGGGTGCGCCCGGCATGCGCTGGCCGGTGCGCGGCAAGGTGATCTCGGGCTTCGGCGGCAAGCCGAACGGCCTCAAGAACGAGGGCATCAACATCGCCGTGCCGGAAGGCACCAGCATCCGCGCCGCCGATGATGGCGTGGTCGCCTATGCAGGCAATGAGCTCAAGGGTTACGGCAATCTCGTGCTGATCCGCCATCAGGACGGCTACGTGACGGCCTATGCCCATGCCAAGGAACTGTTCGTCAAGCGCGGCGATACGGTGAAGCGCGGCGACGTGATCGCCAAGGCCGGCCAGACAGGCTCTGTCTCCAGCCCGCAGCTTCACTTTGAAGTGCGGAAAGGCGCCACGGCGCTCGACCCGATGCAGTTCCTGGGCTCCTCCACGGCCTCAAACGGATAATCCTTCACACCCCTGCACAGACTTGAGCCCGGACCAAAATCCGGGCTCTTGCTTTTTTGCAGCGGCGTTCCATGCTCTCTCCTGAGGGAGAAGTGCCATGATCAGAGTGTGGGGACGGAAGACCTCCGTCAATGTGCAGAAGGTTCTGTGGACGCTGGGCGAACTCGATATCCCCTTCACCCGCGAGACGGTGGGCGGCAGTTTCGGCGGCAACCGGGATGCCGATTTCCTGCGCATGAATCCGAACGGATTGATCCCCGTCATCCTCGATGGCGATGTGACGATGTTCGAATCGAACGCCATCGTGCGCTATCTCTCCGCCCGCTATCGCGCGGGCGTGCTGCGGCCTGAAGAACCGCACGCGCTGGCCATGGCCGAGCAATGGATGGAATGGCAGCAGACCACCTTCTATCCGCTGGTGAGTGCCATCTTCTTTCAGCGCGTGCGGCTGGCGGAGAAGGCGCGCGACGCCAAAATCCTCGACAAGGCCCGTGGCGACATCCGCAATGCGATCGCCATTGCCGACCGGCACCTCTCGCAGCACGACTGGTTCGCGGGGGAAGATTTCAGCTTCGGTGATATCGTGATGGGCAGCCTGTGGTGGCGCTATTCGGGGCTGGGCGAAGACATGGGCGCCGCCCCCCACATCGCCGAGTGGTTTGACGCGGTGACGAAGCGCCCCGCGTTCCACCAGCACGTGATGGTGCCCAGGGCCACGAGCCCGGAGGAGTGGACAAGGATTGAGAAAGAGGTGGGGTGAGAATCAATCCTCGATGGTCTGTCCCAGCCGGCCGGCAAGATCCTGCACGAACTGCCAGGCGACGCGGCCCGAGCGGCTGCCGCGCGTGGCCTGCCATTCAATGGCCTGCGCCCGCACCTCGTCATCGCCGATCTTGAGGCCGTAGTGCTTCACATAGCCCGTGATCATGTCGAGGAACTCGTCCTGCGAGCAGCTGTGGAAGCCCAGCCACAGGCCGAAGCGGTCTGACAGCGACACCTTTTCCTGCACCGCTTCGGAGGGGTTGATGGCGGTGGAGCGCTCGTTCTCGATCATGTCGCGCGGCAGAAGATGCCGCCGGTTCGAGGTGGCGTAGAACACCATGTTGGAGGGCCGCCCCTCGATGCCGCCATCAAGCGCCGCCTTGAGCGATTTGTAGGAGGTGTCATTGGCATCGAAGGAGAGGTCATCGCAGAAGACGATGAAGCGGTACTGCGGCGCATTGCGGATCAGCGCCATCACTTCGGGCAGGCTTTCAATATCCTCGCGGTGGATTTCGATGAGGCGCAGCGTACCGCCGGTTTCGGCATTGATCGCGTGATGGCCGGCCTTGACCAGCGAAGACTTGCCCATGCCGCGGGCGCCCCACAGCAGCACATTATTGGCGGGAAGCCCCCTGGCGAAGCGCCTGGTGTTTTCGATCAGCAGATCGCGCGTGAGGTCTATGCCCTTGAGGAGCGAAATCTCGACCCGGTTCACCTTGGGAACGGGCTGCAGCACGTTCTCGCGCGCGTTCCAGACGAAGGCGGCGTTCGCGGAAAGATCGGCGGGAGGGGGAGGCGGCGGCGCCAGGCGCTCCAGCGCCGAAGCGATGCGGTGCAGCAGGTCTGACTTCTTTTCCTTTGTCATATGAGCGTCTTAGCCTCAGCGTGCGGCTCCGTAAAGAAGCCCCAATCCACCGGTTGCAATGAGGCCAGCCGTCGCTATATTCCGCGCGACCTTCATAGTCGGAGACGAACCTCGTGACCTTCACTCCAATCTTCGCGCAGGCCGCCGGCGGCGCAGCCCCCGGCCTTGGCGATTTTGCCGGCATGATCGTGCCACTGGCCGCCATCATGGTGGTGTTCTGGTTCCTCCTGATCCGCCCGCAGCAGAAGAAGATGAAGGACCATCAGGACCTTCTCAAGAAGATCGCCAGGGGCGATACGGTCATCACCACGGGCGGCCTTATCGGCAAGGTGGTGAAGGTGGTGGACGACAATGAATTGCAGGTGGAAATCGGCGAAAACGTGAAGGTGCGCGTGCTGCGCGCCGGAATTTCCGATGTGCGCGCCAAGGGCGAGCCCGTGAAAAGCGACACCAAGTAAGAACACCGATGCTGCACTTCACCCGCTGGAAGACCCTCGGAATCCTAGGCTCGGTTCTGCTCGCCATCCTTTTCGCGCTGCCCAATGTTCTGCCCGCCAAATGGAACGACGCGCTGCAGGCCAACAGCTTCACCTCGGCACTTCGCCCGCTCACCCTGGGCCTTGACCTGCAGGGCGGAGCCAACGTGGTGCTCGAACTTGACCGCAACGACCTGAAGAAGAAGCTGGGGCAGCAGGAGACCAGCGATATCCGTAATGCGCTGCGCGCCGCCAAGATCGGCTACAGCGGCATCAACACCACGGACACCGGCATTACCGTTCGCATCCTGAAGCCCGAAGACGCCGATGCGGCGCGGGCAGAGATTCTGAAGCTTCTGCAGCCCGTCAATTCCGGCATCTTCGGCACCGGCGTTTCCGTCAATCTCTTCAACCTTTCGCAGGACGGCCAGCAGTTCACGCTCGCCTATTCCGAACAGGGCATCGACGCCAAGATCACCGGCGCCATCGACCAGACGCTGAAGATCGTTTCCAACCGCATCAATGGCCTCGGCACGCGCGAGGCCACGATCCAGCAGCAGGGGCGGGACCGCATCGTCATCCAGCTTCCGGGCGAGCAGGATCCCGACAAAGTGATCAACCTCATCGGCACCACCGCCAAGCTCACCTTCCAGATGGTGTGCGACGCGCAGCCCACGGCAGCAGGCCAGACGCCGCCGCCGGAATGCCGCGAATTGCCGATGAAGGAAAATCCCGATCAGAAAATCTGGGTGCAGACGGCAACCACCGCGACGGTGGACGGCGCCGACCTGACCGACGCCAAGCCCAGCTTCGACCAGAACGGCAGGCCGGTCGTCACCTTCCGCTTCAACACCAAGGGCGCGCAGCGCTTCGGCCAGCTTACCACCAACAATGTCGGCAAGCGCTTCGCCATCGTGCTCGACGATGTGGTGATGAGCGCGCCGGTCATCAACGAGCCGATCATCGGTGGTTCGGGCCAGATTTCCGGCAATTTCACCGTTGATGAAACCTCGAATCTCGCCATCGTGCTGCGCTCCGGCGCTCTGCCCGCCAAGCTCACGGTAGTGCAGCAGACAACGGTGGGCCCGAGCCTTGGTGCCGACTCGATCAATGCGGGCTTCCGCGCCGCCGTGCTGGGCCTCGTCCTCGTCATGATCTTCATGATCGTGGCCTATGGGCTGTTCGGCATCTTCGCCAATATCGCGCTTTTGGTGAACCTCGTGATGCTGATCGCGCTGATGTCGCTGTTCGGCTTCACGCTCACGCTTCCGGGCATCGCCGGTATCGTGCTCACCATGGGCATGGCGGTTGACTCAAACGTCATCATCTTCGAGCGCATCCGCGAGGAATGGCGCAATGGCCGGAGCGCGCTCAGTTCCATCGAAACGGGCTTCAAGGCGGGCTTGGGCACCATCATCGACTCAAACCTGACGGCGCTCATCGCCGCCGTGGTGCTGTTCGGCGTGGGCTCGGGGCCGGTCAAGGGCTTCGCCATCGCGCACGCCATCGGCATCCTGACCACAATGTATACGGCTTTCACCGTCACGCGCTTCATCGTCACGCTGTGGGTGCGGCAGACGAAGCCCAAGGAGGTTCCGCTCTGAGAGCGGAGAAAATTCATGCGCTTCAAGCCTATCCGGTTCATCCCTGACGACACCAAGATCCACTTCATGCTGCTGTCGCGGCTGGGGTTCTTTTTCTCCGGCCTTCTCTGCGCGGCGGCAATCCTGCTGTTCATCTTCCTCGGCCTCAACATGGGCGTGGACTTCAAGGGCGGCATGATGCTGACGGTGCGGGGCCAGCAGCCCATCGCCGTGGACCAGTTGCGCGAGCGCGTGAACAGCCTCAACCTGGGCGAGGCTGAAATCCAGCAGTTCGGCTCTCCCAATGATGTGCTGATCCGCCTGCCGGTGCCCGAAGGCGGGGACGCGGCACTCCAGGCGGCGGTTGAGAAGGTGAGCGCGGTTCTGGGCGATGGCGTTGAAATCCGCTCCAAGGAGGTGATCGGCCCCAAGGTCTCGGCTGAGTTGACCGAACAGGGCATCATCGCCGTGGTTATTGCCATCATCGGCATCGTGATTTACGTGTGGTTCCGCTTCGAATGGCAATTCGCCATAGGTGCGGTGGTTTCGCTCCTGCATGACGTGCTGATCACCATCGGCTTGTTCTGCCTGCTGCGCATCGAGTTCAACCTGCAGATCATCGCGGCGATTCTAACGATCGTCGGCTATTCGCTGAACGATACGGTGGTGGTGTTCGACCGCATCCGCGAATATTTGCGCAAATACAAATCCATGCCGCTGGCCGATCTCATCGATTTCTCGCTGAACTCGGTGCTGCCGCGCACCATCCTGACCTCCGTCACCACCATGCTGGCGCTGGTGGCGCTCTATGTGTTCGGCGGCGAGGTGCTGCATGGCTTCACCTTCACCATGATCTTCGGCGTGATCATCGGCACCTATTCCTCGATCTTCATTGCGGCACCCGTGCTGATCCTCCTCGGCACCGAGCGCGAACAGAAGAACGTGCGCGCGGCACCCGGCAAGCCCGGTGCGGCAAGGCCCGCTGCCTCGCGCCCGTGACGGGATTTTTTCCCGGACGGCCACCGATCGATGTCTATGGCGGCGGCGGATTCGGCTTTGGCGGCATGTCGCACCGGGGCTCGATTCTGGCGCTGCCCAGCGGCGTCTATGCGTGGGCGCCCTCGCAGCCGCTGACCGTTGCGGATTTCGCCAGCGTGTTCAACGAGCGCGCGTCGCTTGATCTCCTGATCCTCGGGACGGGTGAGACAATGACGCCGTTGCCGCGCGACGTGCGCCGGGCGTTCGGCGACCGTGGGCTGATGATTGATTTCATGATCACGGCCTCGGCCGTCGCCACCTACAATCTGCTGCTCGGCGAAAAGCGCCGCGTGGCCGCCGCCCTGATCGCCGTCGACCGCCCCGCATGAGCGCCGATGCCATCATGGAGATCGTGCGGGCAGGGGACCGCGACCGCTATCTCTCAACCCTCTTTGCGCCTGATGACAAGCGCGACTGCCTTCTGGCGCTTTATGCCTTTGCGGTTGAGGTGGCGCGTATCCCATCGCTTGTGAGCGAACCGCAGATCGGCCTGATCCGCCTGCAATGGTGGCATGAGGCGATTGAAACGCCTGCCACGGGCCATCCTGTTGCCGAGGCCTTGGCGGCTCTCAAGCTGCCCGCCGCACCGCTTCATGCCCTTGTGACGGCGCATGAGGCGGAGCTTTACCGCGAGCCCTTTCCTTCCGTCACCGCTATTGAAACCTATCTCGGTGAAACGGATTCGGCGGTGATCCAGCTTGCGGCCCTGATCCTCGTGGGCGAGGACGCGCGGCATTGTGCAGAGGCGGCGGGACTGGGCGGCGTCGCCTTCGGCCTTGCGCGCCTGCTGCATGATCCGAAGCGCGTGACGCTTCTGCCCGAGGGCTTCGATGCCAGGGCCCACGCAGCAAAGCGGCTGGCGGAAGCACGCGCCGCCGCCGGAAACATTCCCGCTGCGGCATTCCCGGCCTTTTTGCCCATAAGCCTGACGGACCTTTATCTGCGCGCGCGTGCGCCATCCGCACTCCGCCGCCAGTTCACGCTGTGGAACGCCGCGCGACGGGAACGGTTCTGACCGTTATTCCGCCGCCAGCGCCTTGGCACCCTTGAGCCATTGCGTGAAATCCGCCATGGCGCGCGAGGTGTAACTGCGTTTCCGCGCCACCGCCTTGTCGGTGTGGGAGAGGCGCTTGCCGTCGATCTTCTTCGGCGCATCGACGGGCGGAAACAGGCCGAAGTTCACATTCATCGGCTGGAACGAGGATCTGTGGTCCGTCGTCTCGATGTGTCCGCCGGTGATGTGATTGATGAGCGCGCCATGCGCCGTGGTGGCGGGCGGCACGGTGAAGGGCGCGCCCCGCCGCTCCGCCGCCGCCATGCGCCCCGCCATCAAGCCCATGGCGGCGCTTTCGACATAGCCTTCAACGCCGGTGATCTGGCCTGCGAACCGCAGGCGCGGATCAGCCCTGAGGCGCAGGCGTTCATCCAGCACCTTGGGGCTGTTGAGGAAGGTGTTGCGGTGCAAACCGCCAAGCCGGGCAAACTCGGCATTCTCGAGGCCGGGGATGGTGCGGAACAGCGCCGCTTGCGCCGCATATTTGAGTTTCGTCTGAAAGCCCACGATATTGTAGAGCGTGCCCAGCTTGTTGTCCTGCCGGAGCTGCACCACCGCATAGGGCTTCTGCTCCGGCTGATGCGCGTTGGTGAGGCCGCGCGGCTTCATGGGCCCATGCCGCAGCGTCTCCGGTCCCCGCTCGGCCATGACTTCGATGGGAAGGCAGCCGTCGAAATAGGGCGTCGAGGCTTCCCACTCCTTGAAATCGGTCTTCTCGCCCTCCATCAGCCCACGGATGAAAGCGTCATACTGCTCGCGCGTCAGCGGGCAGTTGATATAATCCTTGCCCGTGCCGCCGGGGCCCACCTTGTCGTAGCGCGACTGGTACCACGCCACGTCCATGTTGATTGACTCGCGGTGGACGATGGGGGCGATGGCATCAAAGAAGGCGAGATCATCCTCACCCGTCAGGCCGCGCACCGCATGGGCGAGGGCTGGCGAGGTGAGAGGGCCGGTGGCCACGATCACAGTGTCCCACTCGGCGGGGGGAAGCCCCGCGATCTCGCCGGTTTCAACTGAGATGCGCGGATGGTTTTTGAGCGCCGCTGTGACATCGGCGGAAAAGGCATCGCGGTCCACCGCCAGCGCGCCGCCTGCGGGCACCTGATGGCGGCCGGCCATCTGCATGATGAGCGAGCCTGCCTGCCGCATCTCCCAATGCAAAAGCCCCACGGCATTCTGTTCCGCATCGTCCGAGCGGAAGGAATTGGAGCAGACCAGTTCGGCGAAGCCGCCGGTCCGGTGCGCGTCGGTGGGAACGACCGGCCGCATTTCATGCAGCACCACGGGCACGCCCGCTTCCGCCGCCTGCCACGCCGCTTCCGACCCCGCCATGCCGGCGCCGATGATGTGAATGGGTTTTGTCATGGCCAGCGCCCTAGCACGCCGCGCTGCGGCTCACAAATGCGGGTTCAATACGCCCCACATCGCAGCTTCAAATGTGGCCCGCAATTCATTATGAGAACCGGATGCGGTTGAACCGAAGAGAACTGATTCTGGCCTCGCTGGCGGCATTTGCAGCGCCGGCGCATGCCGCCAAGGATATCAATGAATCCGAATGGGTTACGGGCATCATTCCGGACACGCCATTCAACATCGATCTCATAAACCTGCGGAAGATTCCACCCGCCTTCCGCCGCCAGGACGTGACATATCAGAGCGGCGCGGCGCCGGGCACGCTGATTGTCGACGCGGCCAATCGCTTTCTCTATCTCGCCACCAGGCCCAGCCGGGCCATCCGTTTTGGCATCGCCGTCGGCCGGGAGGGCGCGGCATGGAAGGGCGTGGCCATCGTTGGCCGAAAGGCCAGATGGCCAACATGGACGCCAACGGCCAACATGCGCCGCCGCAACCCCAAGCTGCCGGTGCAGGTGAGGGGCGGGCCGGAAAATCCGCTGGGCGCCCGCGCCCTCTATCTCTACCAGAACGGCATCGACACGCTCTACCGCATCCATGGCACCAATGAACCATGGTCAATCGGCAAGGCGGCCTCATCGGGCTGCATACGCATGTTGAACGAAGACGTGTTCGAGCTTTTTGGCAGCGTGCCCGTTGGAACGCGCGTGATCGTCAGATAGCCGGGTAACGGCGCGGTGGTCCCATGCAAGGCGCCGGTGGACAAACCCGCCCCGCTTGATAGGTTCGACTCCGCCATGAGTACACTTTCAGACATCACCGCCGAACTTGATGCCATCAAGGCGCAGCATTTGTGGAAGACGGAGCGGCCCATAACGGGCCCTCAGCGTGCCCGCATCCATGTTGAGGGTGGCCGCGAGGTTTTGAACTTCTGCGCCAACAACTATCTGGGCCTGGCCGATCACCCCGCGCTGATCGAAGCCGCCAAGCAGGCGATGGACAGCCACGGGCTGGGCATGGCCTCGGTGCGCTTCATTTGCGGCACGAGCGATCTCCATGAGGCGCTTGAACACCGGATCGCCGCCTACGTGGGCATGGAGGCGGCGATCCTGTTTGCCGCCTGTTTCGATGCCAATGGCGCGGTGTTCGAACCGCTGTTCGGCGAGCAGGATGCGATTGTGTCCGATGCGCTGAACCATGCCTCGATCATCGATGGCGTGAGGCTCTCCAAGGCAAAGCGCTATCGCTTCGCCAATGGTGACATGGATGATCTTGAAACCCAATTGAAGGCCGCGCGAGGCGCTGGGGCACGGCGGGTCATCATCGTCACTGACGGCGTGTTCTCGATGGATGGCTATTTCGCCAGGCTGGCTGACATCCGCAAGCTCGCTGATGCGCATGATGCGCTGATCATGGTGGATGATTGCCATGCCACCGGCTTCATCGGCCCCCAGGGCCGGGGCACACCGGCGCGTGCGGGCGTGAAGGTTGATATTTTGACCGGCACGCTGGGCAAGGCGCTGGGCGGTTCCGCCGGCGGCTATATCGCGGCGGCAAAGCCGGTGGTGGACCTGATGCGGCAGCGGGCGAGGCCTTATCTCTTTTCCAACGCGCTGCCGCCTGCGATCGTCGGCGCCTCGCTGAAGGCCATCGACATGGCGGAAGAGGGCGATGATCTTCGCGCCCGGCTGTTCGGCAATGCCCGGCGCTTCCGCGAAGGGATGGCGAAGGCGGGCTTCACGCTTCTCGCCGGTGAGCACCCCATCATTCCCGTCATGCTGGGAGAGGCGAAGCTGGCGCAGGATCTGGCGGCAAGGCTCTATGAGAAGGGTGTCTATGTCTCGGGCTTCTTCTTTCCCGTGGTGCCCAAAGGCCAGGCTCGCATTCGCACCCAGATGTCCGCTGCCCACGCGCCTGAAGACATTGATGCTGCCATTTCCGCGTTCACCGAAGCCGGGCGTGAGCTCGGCATCATCGCCTCCCGTTGAGAGACACCCATGCGCGCCCTTGTGAAGACCGAGCCGGCGGAAGGTCTCGTCCTCCGCGATGAACCCAAGCCCCAGATCGGCCCCGATGACATTCTGATCGAGGTTGCGAAAACCGGGATCTGCGGCACCGATCTCCATATCTGGAAATGGGACCAGTGGGCGCAGAAGACGATCCCCGTGCCCATGGTGGTGGGTCATGAATTTGCCGGCCGCGTGGTGGAGGTGGGCCCCCATGTGAGGACCGTGAAGGTGGGCGACCGGGTTTCGGGTGAGGGCCATCTGATCGGCATGAAAAGCCGCATGGCGCGCGCCGGGCATTTCCATCTCGATCCTGAAACAAAAGGCGTGGGCGTGAATGTGCCCGGCGCCTTTGCGGAATACCTCAGGATTCCCGCCTTCAACGCCATTCATCTGCCGGAAGAGGTGGATGATGAAATCGGCGCCATTCTCGATCCTCTCGGCAATGCCGTTCACACCGCACTTTCCTTCGATCTGGTGGGCGAGGATGTGCTGATCACCGGTGCCGGCCCCATCGGCATCATGGCTGCCGCCGTGTGCCGCCATGTAGGGGCCAGGCATGTGGTGGTGACGGATATCAACGATTACCGGCTCGACCTCTGCAATCAGGTAACCGATGCCGTGACGGTGAATGTCTCGCGCGAGGATTTGCGCGCCGTGATGACGAAACTGAAGATGAGCGAGGGCTTCGACATCGGCCTTGAAATGTCGGGCGCGCCCAAGGCCTTCGACCAGATGGTCGATCACCTCATCATGGGCGGCAAGATCGCGCTGCTGGGAATTCCCTCCGGCGCTACGACGGTGGACTGGAACCGGGTGATCTTCAAGTCGCTCACCATCAAGGGCATCTATGGCCGCGAGATGTTCGAGACCTGGTACAAGATGATCGCCATGCTGCAATCGGGGCTGGACGTGCGGAAAGTCATCACCCACCGCATGAAAGCCGCCGACTTCGCCCACGGCTTCGCCTTGATGAAGCAGGGAAGCTGCGGCAAGGTGGTGCTGGACTGGAGGTAGCTCATGTCCCTTTACACCGAAGCCCTGAATGACCTCTCCCAGGTTTGCGCCAGCATGGATGATGCGGCGGTGGACCGTGTGGTCGACCTGATTGCCAAGGCGAAAACCGTGATCGTCTATGGCTGCGGGCGGGAAGGGCTGGCGATCAAGGGTTTCGCCATGCGTTTGCATCATCTGGGGCTGAAGGTGGCCGTGACGGGCGACATGACGACGCCCCCTGCGGGGCCGGGCGCGCTGTTCATCGCCACGGTGGGGCCGGGCGTGCTGCCCACGGCGGCGGCTCTCGTGAACATCGCCAACCAGGCGGGCGCGGAAACGCTGGTCGTCACCGCGCAACCCGATGGCTCGACGTCGAAACTGGCCAAGCATCTTCTGGTCATCCCCGCCCAGACCATGGCCAATGACCGGGGCGCCAAGGTGTCCGTGCTTCCCATGGGCTCGGTCTTTGAAGGGGCCGAGTTCATCGTGTTCGAGGTGATCGTGCTGAAGCTCCGGGAGAAGCTGAAAATCACGCCCGAGGCAATGCGCGCCAACCATACCAATCTGGAATGATTCCGCCCCTTGGCGGCCCCGCGCGGCCTCGCTAAGGATAGGCCATGCTCAACGCCTATGGAACCGCCAATGGCTGTCTCACGGGCCTTGCCGCCACCGTTGGCGGCGAGGTACCGGCCGATGCCGTGTGGCTTGACCTGGTGGAGCCGACGGCGGACGAGGAAGCGCATGTGGAAGCCTCTCTCGGCATCGATATTCCCACCCGCGAGGAGCTGGCGGAAATCGAGGCGTCGAGCCGCCTCTATCAGGAGGATGGCGCTGTCTTCATGACCGCCAACCTGATCCGGCGCGGTGACAATGACCAGCCGGAATCCTCACCCGTCACCTTCATTGTGAAGGGTAACCTGCTGGTAACAATCAGATATCACCATCCGCAGGCATTTCCCGTCTACGTCAAGCGGGCGATGAAACCGCAGACCACGGCCATGACGGGCTGGGGCGTCTTCATCAGCCTGCTCGAAGCCGTGGTGGACCGCGCCGCCGACCATCTGGAGCGCGTGGGCCAGATCGTCGACGATACGTCGCGAAAGACCTTCGGCACCGGCCGCCTGATGGGCGGCGCTGCCACGAGGCCGCTGGCAAGGCCGCGCGGCGTGAACCTCGAGGTGCTGATCCAGAACATCGGCGAGGAGGGTGACTTCACCTCCAAGATGCGCGAGAGCCTCGTCTCGATCGGCCGTGTCGTGGCCTTCGCGCAGGCGATCTTCGACCAGTTGAAACAGTCGCGCGAAATGAAAGACAACCGCGCCCGCATCAAGATTCTCCAGCGTGATATCCAGTCCCTCACCGATCACGCCTCGTTCCTGTCGGGCAAGATCAGCTTCCTGCTGGATGCGGTGCTGGGGCTCATCTCCATCGAGCAGAACGGCATCATCAAGATTTTCTCGGTCGCCGCCGTTGTGTTCCTGCCGCCGACCCTCGTGGCGTCGATCTACGGCATGAACTTCCACATGATGCCGGAGCTGAGCTGGGAATATGGCTATCCCGTCGCCATCGGCCTGATGATCCTTTCGGCGATCCTGCCGTGGCTCTATTTCAAGCAGAAGGGGTGGCTGTGATGCGTGCTGCCCTGCTTGCACTGTGCCTGCTGGCAACACCCGCGCTGGCCGATCCTTCTTTCGATTGCGCCAAGGCCAAGGGTGACGTTGAAACCACCATCTGCAACGAAGACAATGCCGATCTGGCGCTGAAGGATTCGGTGCTGGACCGGCTGTTTCAGGCCTTGAAGAAGCAGGGCGGCCATGCCGTAACGCTTGCGGCCCAGCCCTCCTGGCTCAAGACGCGCGATGCCTGCGGTAGCGATGTGGATTGCCTGACCAAGGCCTATGACAGCCGCCTGGTGGAACTTGCGCATGAGGCGGGCGACACCACGCGCGTCACCGGCAACTATCATTCCAGCCTGTCGGGCGGGCAGGATGCGGGCGATGCCTTCGTGGTGCGCGAGGATGACGGCACGCTCACGGGCTATATCTCGTCCGTCACCGGAACCGAACAGAACACCTGCGATATCGCTTTTGAAGGCGCCAATCCGATCGGTGATGCCTTTGTGTGGGATGATCCCGAAACGACGGGCAGCGATGATGATTTCTGCCGCATCCTCTTCCGTCCGGCGAAGGGCGCGCTGCGCATCGACAGCGACACCTGCCAGACCTATTGCGGCGCCAACGCGAGTTTCGACGGCAGCTATTCGAGCGTGCAATGATGAAACATGGGATTCTGCCTGTCATCCCGGCGAAAGCCGGGACCCATCTTTCACTTCCCAAGCTGTTGCAAGTCTGGGTTCGGGCTTTCGCTTCTCGTTCCGGCTGCGATTCCAAGGAGCCATTGGCATGACCATTTTCTGGGTTGCCCTGGGCGGCGCGATCGGCTCGGCGTTGCGCTATCTCGTCAACATCACGGTCGGCCCCGTCTATGGCAGCGAATTTCCATGGCACACGCTGATCATCAACATCATCGGCTGCTTCATCATGGGCGCCATTGTCTCTCTCATGGCGCTGCGGCTGAACGTGTCGAACGACATGCGCGCCTTCCTCACCACGGGCATCCTCGGCGGCTTCACCACCTTCTCCGCCTTCTCGCTTGATTTCGCCACGCTGGTGGAGCGCAAGGCCTATGGCTTTGCCGGCGCCTATGCGATGGGGTCGGTTGTCTTTTCGCTGCTCGCGGTGTTCGCGGGGCTCTGGCTGGTGCGGGCGGCGCTCGCATGAACGAGGTGAAGCGCCACGTGGTCTCCGCCGATGAAGCGGGGATGCGGCTTGACCGCTGGTTCAAGATCCATTTTCCGCAAGTGACATTCGCCTATCTCAACAAGCTCACCCGCACGGGGCAGGTGCGCGTGGCGGGCGCGCGCGCGAAAACGAGCTCGCGGCTTGAGGCGGAGCAGGAAATCCGCGTGCCGCCGCTCGCCTTCGACAAGCGCCCCGCCGATACGCCCAAGGCGGACATCAAGCCGCTGACCCGCGAGGAGCGCCGCCTCTTCGACTCGATGGTCATCCACGAGGACAAGGATGTCTTCGTGCTCAACAAGCCGTCGGGCTTTGCCGTCCAGGGCGGCAGCAAGACGCATCATCATCTGGACGGCCTCTTGATGGGACTGGGTGCCGAACTGGGCGAGCGGCCGCTGCTGGTCCATCGCCTCGACCGCGATACGTCGGGCGTCATCGTGGTGGCAAAGCGCCGTGCCGTTGCCTCAGCGCTCGGCAAGCTCTTCGCCACCCGCGCGGTGAAGAAAACCTATTGGGCCGCCGTCAAGGGCGTGCCGAAGCCGGCGCAGGGCAAGATCGATGTGGCGCTCATCAAGGCCAAGGGGCCGGAAGGCGACCGCATGCGCGCCAGTGCGCAAGGCGAGGAGGAGGACGAACAGCGCGCCGTCACCCATTACAGCGTGATCGACAAGGCGGGGCAGATCACCGCCTGGGTGTCACTCAAGCCTGTGACCGGCCGCCAGCACCAGCTCCGCGCCCACATGGCGCATATCGGCCACCCCATCCTTGGCGATGACAAATATCACGGCGATGACGACTTGCCGGAGGGCGTTCCCAACCGGCTGCATCTTCACGCGCGGCGCATCGTGTTTCCGCATCCGCGCGGCGGCACGGTGGACGTGTCGGCGCCCTTGCCTCAGCACATGCTGGAGACATGGGCGCTGTTCGGCTTCGATCCCAACCGTTATGACGGGCCAGAAGAATGAAACTTGCATTGTTCGATGTGGACGGAACGCTGGTCGATTCCCGCGCCATGATCACCGCCTCGATCATGGAGGCGTTTTCAGTCACCGGCCTGACGCTCCCGCCGCGCGGCACTCTGATGGATTTTGTCGGGCTGTCGTTGGAGGATGCGATGCGGGGATTGGCGCCGGATGCGTCCGAGGCAGACTACTATCGCCTTGCGATCGCCTATAGGGATGCATGCTGGAAAAATCGCGCGACCGGCGCTCATGGAGAGGAACTCTTCGGTGGTGCCCGCGAACTTTTGACGGAACTTCGCGCGCGCGACGATGTGCTGCTGGGGATTGCCACGGGTAAGTCACGGCGCGGCGTTGCGCATCTGCTTGAGGCGCTGCAGCTGGAGGGTTGGTTCTCGACAGTGCAAACCGCGGATGATCACCCCTCCAAGCCGCATCCCTCCATGGTGGTGCAGGCGCTGTCGGAAACCGGCGTGAGGCATGAAGACACGATCGTCATCGGCGACACCAGTTTCGATATCGAGATGGCCCGGGCAGGCGGCACCGGTGCCATTGGCGTGGCATGGGGCAACCATCCTGTGAGCGAGCTTGAGCGCGCAGGCGCACATATGATTGTCAGCGATTTCAAGCAATTGCAGGCAGCGCTTGACTCACTTTGGCAGGAGCGCGGGGCATGAAGCGCTTCTACAAGGACGTCACCGTCACGCCCGGCAATGGCATTGCGCTCGATGGCAAGCCCGTGAAGACGCCTGCCAAGCTGCCGCTTGTTGTCCCCACCGGCGCGCTGGCAGAAGCGATTGCGGAGGAATGGCGGCAGCAGAGCGAAACGATCAACCCCCATGCCATGCCTCTCACCAAGCTGGCCAACACGGCGATCGACCGTATCGCCCCCGATCATCATCCGGCCCTTCAGGAAATCGTCGACTATGCCGGAAGCGATCTCGTCTGCTACCGCGCCGACCGGCCGCCGGAACTGGTGGCCCGCCAGAAGGCCGCGTGGGACCCGGTGATCGATTGGGCGCTGACCGCACTCGATGCGCCCTTTGAGCAAGTGACGGGCGTGACGCACCACCTGCAGCCGCCCGAAGCGTTGCGCGCGGTGGCGATCGCCATTGAGGGCTGTTCTCCCTTCGAGATTGCGGCACTCCATAACCTTACCACGCTCACTGGGTCAGCCATCCTGTCTCTCATGCTTTTTCGCCAGGCGATCGGTGAAGAGGAGGCCTGGCGCGCGGCGCATGTGGATGAGGATTATCAGATCGAACAATGGGGTGAGGATCACGAGGCGAAACAGCGGCGCATCAGCCGCCACGCCGAGTTTCTGGCCTGCACGCGGCTGCTGAGGCTGCTGCGGGCGTGATCGTCTAAAACTTTACATACTGGCTGAACCGGCAATTAGCTTCCGGCGCGTAACGTGGCCCAATCGAACAGGGGCTTCGCCATGCGTCTCATCCTCGCTTGTTGCGGTATTGTTGGAATGTTGACCGCGTCCGGCCACGGGCCGTCGGACGGCACGGCGCCCGAGCAGCGTGCAAGAGCGCCGCTTTGGATTTCCCTGCCGCGCTCCGCCATGATCGACACCATCGAACGCACGGGCGTAGACAGCGGCATTGTGAATGTCAGCTTCGATCATGCGGCCAGTGCCGAGCTGACCGTGATGAAGGAACGCCTCGCGCTCCGCGGCTATGAAATCAGCGAAAATCTCAATGCCTCGTCCGTCTATGCCGGCGTATCTTCCTACTCCCGGGCCGATGATCCGACGACGGGCCGCAGCGTGAAGATTTATGAGATGCAGCGTCCGGCGGGCGATGCCTGGCGCGTGGCTTACGCCGATCCCACGCAGCTTGTGGCGACTCTGATCCAATAACGACGTTGCTAACACAACGGTAATTTGTCTTGCGGCCTTCCGGGGGTGCAGCCTGCCGGCTCAATCTCTCGCGGAGGCTGAAGATGCTGCGGCGGTCTGTTGTCCTGGGCGCGTTTTCGTGTCTCCTCTCTACGGCGGCCTTTGCAGCGGAGCCTGTGTCTCCGCTGGCAGTGAAAATCTTTGCGGTGATCGATGCGCTTGATGTCGTTCATCGGTGGCCCGCAGGCGTTCACGTGGACTGGCGGACCGGCATTCCCGACGGCAGGCCCGAGAAGATGGAAGGCAAGCACACGCATTGCAGCGCCTTTGCCGCCGCTGCTGCACAACACCTCGGGATTTACCTGTTGAGCCCGCCCCAGCACAGCCAGGTGCTGCTGGCCAATGCGCAATATGACTGGCTGCAGGGAGAAGGGGCAGCACAGGGCTGGACGCCGGTCAGCACCATGGCCGATGCGCAGGATGACGCGAACAAGGGTCAATTGGTGGTTGCCGTCTATCACAACCGTGATGATGACCGGCCAGGCCACATCGCGATCATCCGGCCGGGCGCCAAGTCACCGGCCCAGCTTGCCAGCGAAGGCCCGGACGTGACCCAGGCAGGCGGCACCAACTATCAGAGCACCAGCCTGAAGCAGGGCTTTGCCGGCCACCCCCGCGCCTGGCGCACCCAGGCGTTTCTTCTCTTCGCGCATCAAGTCGATCCGAATGCCCTGAAATAGCGGGTGGTTTGACGGCAGGAGTTCCGCTGCTAGACTTGGGCCTGACTCGCAGGAACCCCACACGTGCGCCAACTCCCCGTTACCGCCGCCTTCGGGCATGCCCTCCGTTCGACCTTCGACAACATAGCCTTCGCGTTCCATGTCAGCTGGCCGTGGATGCTGGCGATTTTTCCCATTACCCTGGCGGGAAATATCTATCTCGAAGGCCAGCGCCTGCTGCGCGCCGATCCGCTGCAGATGACGCCAACCGAGGGCGTCGTCGGCTTCCTCATGCTCATCCCGACAACCATCGCCTTCGCATCGATCGCCGTGGCGTGGCACCGCTACATCCTGCTGGATGAGGTGCCGGAGGGATGGCAGCGTCTGCGCCTTGATGGCACGGTGTGGCGCTATATCGGAAATTCTTACTTGATCGCGCTGATCCTTGGTTTGATTGGCGCAGCCTTGGCATTTGTGCTGGTTTTCTTCGGTGCAATTCTTCAGCAGTTGCTCGGAAATGCCATTTTGGCAATCTTGATACCCGCCGTGGCGGTTGCCCTGACGTATCTCTTAACGGCAGCGGTCCGGCTCAGCATCAAATTGCCGGCGGTGGCGCTTGAAGAACGCAGCTTCACGCTGCGCAATGCTTGGGAATTGAGCGCCGGGAATACGTGGCGCATCCTTGGCTTGATTGCTCTTCTGTTCCTCGTGGTTATCGCGGTGGGTGCTATTACCACCGGCATCGGCCTGGTGTTGGGAGCGGCAACGGGACCGGCTGGCGTGGCGCTTTCTGTGGCGGTTGAAGTTGTCGTCAACTGGGTTTTGACGATTCTGAACGTCACACTGCTGACCAGCCTCTACGGATTTTTTGCTGAGAAACGGGACTTCTGAGCCATGGCTGACCGCCGCCCGCTGCCCCCCATGTCGGCGCTGGAACATGCGATCTCAAACACCTTCCGGCACAGCTTTTTCGCGCTGAAACTCGTCCTGGCCTGGGCGCTGGTTCTGGTGCCGGCCTTCGCGCTGGCGATGCTGCCGCTGCAGGGGCTGAACCTGCAGGATGCCGCGCACCTGCCGCCCCATGCCATCGCCATTCTCGCCGTGCTGGGCGTCCTCGTGCTGCTGGCGCTGCTGTCGATGGGGGTGAATTGGCAGCGCCGCCTGCTGCTGGGGGAAAATCCCAAAGGCCTCGCATGGTGGCGGCTCGATGGCCACGTCTGGCGCTCGCTCTTCGCGCATATCATCGTCTTCGTGGCGCTGGCGATCTTCGCGGCACTCGCGGCGGCGATGAAGACCTTTGGCGAACCATGGCTCACCGCAAAGATCGGTGGCGCTGCGAAGCCCGTCACCATTCTGGTGCTGGTGATCCTGGGGATCATCGGCCTGACGACGGGCTATCGGCTCGCGGTGAAATTGCCGGGCGTCGCCATCGGCAGAAGGGACTACAAGTTCCGCCACGCCTGGGGCGACACGCGCCGCAACACGCTGCGCCTTTTGGGCTTCACCTTCTGGTACCTGTTTTCGCTGGCCGTCGCAGGCGCCATCTGCGCCGGCGCCTTCTTCGCCCAGAAAATGCAGCCGACTGTGTGGGCGCAAATCGCCGCCGCCGTGGTGATCGCACTCGCCATCTGGTTCGCGCTGTGGATGAGCCTCACCGTCTTCGCCAGCATGTACAGCTACTGGGGCGAGAAGAAGGATTTTCCCTCGCCGCTTTAGACACGTTCGCCGACGAGATCATATTCCTCGGCTTCGATGATCTTCACCCGCACCATGTCGCCGGGCTTGAGGTCAGTCTCGCCGGGCAGGAACACATTGCCGTCGATCTCCGGCGCATCCCATGGTGAACGCGCGATGGCTTCATCGTTCTCGGTGTCGATTTCATCCACCAGCACATCGACTTCGCGGCCCACCTTGGCCTGAAAAATCTCCGCTGAAATCTCCTGCTGCGCCGCCATGAAGCGCTCCCAGCGCTCCTGCTTTACCTCATCCGGCACTTGCGGCAGCCCGAGATCATTCGCCTTGGCGCCGGAGACTGGCTCATATTTGAAACAGCCCGCGCGCTCGATCCGCGCTTCCTTCATCCATTGCAGGAAATATTCGAAGTCCTCATCCGACTCGCCGGGAAAGCCGACGATGAAGGTGGAGCGGATGGCAATGTCCGGGCAGATCGAACGCCACTTCGCCAGCCGCTCCAGAACCTTCTCCTGATTGGCCGGGCGGCGCATGGCTTTCAGCACATTGGGCGCGGCATGCTGGAAGGGAATATCGAGATAGGGGAGGATTTTCCCTTCCGCCATCAGCGGGATCACATCGTCCACATGGGGATAGGGATAGACATAGTGCATGCGCACCCAGGCACCCAGATCGCCCAGCTCCTTCGCCATGTCATAGAACTTGGCCCTGACCTCGCGGCCGCGGTATTTCGACGGTTCATATTTGATGTCGACGCCATAGGCGCTGGTGTCCTGCGAGATCACCAGCAGTTCCTTCACCCCCGCCTTCACCAGCCGCTCGGCTTCGTAGAGCACAGAGGCGACGGGGCGTGACACGAGATCACCGCGGATCGAGGGGATGATGCAGAAGGTGCAGCGGTTGTTGCAGCCTTCAGAGATTTTCAGATAGGCATAATGCTTTGGCGTAAGATGCAGCCCCTGCGGCGGCACCAGATCGAATTTGGGATCATGCACGGGCGGCAAGGCGGTATGAACCGCGCCCACGACCGCTTCATATTGATGCGGGCCCGTCACGGCGAGAACGCCCGGATGCGCCTTCATGATGGTATCGGCTTCAACGCCCATGCAGCCGGTGACGATGACGCGGCCATTCTCTTCCATCGCCTCGCCGATTGCCGCGAGGGACTCGGCCTTGGCCGAGTCGAGGAAGCCACAGGTGTTGACGATCACCACATCCGCCCCGTCATAGCCCGAAGACATCACATAGCCTTCGGCGCGGAGCTGCGTGATGATCCGCTCGGAATCGACCAGCGCCTTGGGGCAGCCCAGCGAAACAAGGCCGATTTTGGGGACATGCGTGTTCATGGGCGGCTCCATAGCGGAAGCGGCGGGGGAGGGCAAACCGGCAAACGCATGCCTTTTTTGAAGTGGGCAGAGATGTTATATGAGGTAGAGGAGAATGGAATGAAACTGAAGGCCATAGTCCATAACGCGTCAGAAGGTGGCTTTTGGGCCGAGGTGCCATCAATACCCGGCTGCGCAACGCAAGGCGAAACCATGGAAGAACTTCTCGCAAATCTCCGGGAAGCAATCGAGGGGTGCCTGTCCGTGGACGTCGAAACGCCCGTTCCGGGTTCAGGAGACCGCGTTCTGGAAATCGCTGTGTGAAGTCAATTTCCGGCAAGCAGCTTGCCAAAATCGTTGAACGCCATGGCTGGCAGCTTTTGAGGATTGCGGGAAGTCACCATATTTATGGGAAGCCGGGCTCGATCATCCGGCTTTCAATCCCCATCCATGCAAATCGTCCTCTGAAAACAGGGCTTCTGGCCCATCTTTTGAAGGCGGCTGAAATTCCGGAGAGTGATCTGGACTAGCAGCCGATGTGCCTCCGCGCCTTGACAAATCGCCCCTCGCATGCGCTCTAGCGCGCGATTTTGAAGGATTTGCAAGACATGACGCACGCTTACCGCAGCCACACCTGTGGCCAGTTGAGGGAAACCGACGCTGGCAAGGAAACCCGCCTGTCGGGCTGGGTTCACCGTGTGCGTGACCATGGCGGCGTGCTGTTCATCGACCTCCGCGACCATTATGGCATCACCCAGGTGGTGGCTGATCCGGATTCACCCGCCTTCAAGACGGTGGAGAAGGTGCGCTCGGAATGGGTGGTGCGGATCGACGGCAAGGTGCGTCCGCGCCCCGCCGGAACCGAGAACAGGGACATGCCGACGGGCCTGATCGAGGTCTATGCGACCGGCATCGAAGTTCTGTCGCAAGCCGCCGAACTGCCGCTGCCGGTGTTCGGCGAACCGGATTATCCGGAAGACACGCGGCTAAAATACCGCTTCCTCGATCTCCGCCGCGAAACGCTGCACAGGAACATCATGACGCGCACCAAGGTGGTGTCGCACTTGCGCAACGCGATGAACGGCATCGGCTTCAGCGAATTCTCGACGCCGATTTTGACGGCCTCATCGCCGGAAGGCGCGCGCGACTTTCTGGTGCCTTCCCGCATTCATCCCGGCAAGTTCTTTGCGCTCCCACAGGCGCCGCAGCAATATAAGCAGTTGCTGATGGTGGCGGGCTTCGACAAGTATTTTCAGATCGCGCCCTGCTTCCGCGATGAAGACCCGCGCGCCGACCGCCTGCCGGGTGAGTTCTACCAACTCGATCTGGAAATGAGCTTCGTCACGCAGGACGATCTCTTCGCCACCATGCAGCCGGTGATCCTCGGCCTGTTCGACAGCTTCAAGGGCACAAAGACGGTGCGCGCCGATGTGCCCCGCATTCCCTATGACGTGGCGGTGCGGAAATATGGGTCCGACAAGCCGGACCTGCGCAACCCCATCGAGATGCAGGCGGTGACCGAGCATTTCGCCGGTTCCGGCTTCAAGGTGTTCGCCGGCATGATCGCCAGCGATCCGAAGGTCGAGGTGTGGGCGATCCCCGCGAAGAAAGGCGGCAGCCGCGCCTTCTGCGACCGCATGAATTCATACGCGCAGAGCCAAGGCCAGCCCGGCCTTGGCTATGTGTTCTGGCGCGATGGCGAGGAGGGAGGCGCCGGCCCGATTGCCAAGAACATCGGCCCGGAACGCACCGAAGCGATCCGCAAGCAGATGGGATTGGGCGTCGGCGATGCCTGCTTCTTCGTGGCCGGGCGGCCAGAGAAATTCTATAGGTTCGCAGGCGATGCGCGCACGCAGGTGGCCAAGGAACTGAACCTCACCAACGAAAACGAATTCGCCTTCTGCTGGATCGTCGATTTTCCCTTCTACGAATGGAGCGAGGAAGAGAAAAAGATCGATTTCGGCCACAACCCCTTCTCCATGCCGCAGGGCGGCCTGAAGGCGCTCGAGTCGCAAGACCCGCTCACCATCAAGGCCTTCCAGTATGACATGGTATGCAACGGCTTCGAGATCGCCTCGGGCTCGATCCGCAACCATTCGCCGGAAACCATGGTGAAGGCCTTCGAGATCACCGGCGTGACCAAGGCCGAGGTGGAAGAGCGCTTCGGTGGCATGTACCGCGCCTTCCAGTATGGCGCCCCCCCGCATGGCGGCATGGCCTTCGGCGTGGACCGTCTGGTGATGCTCTTGTGCGGCGCGGCCAATCTCCGGGAAATCACGCTGTTCCCCATGAACCAGCAGGCCGAAGACCTGCTGATGGGGGCGCCTTCGGACGCCACGCCGAAACAGCTCCGTGAACTGCATATCCGGTTGAATCTGCCCGAGGCCTAAGCTCCGTATTGCGGCAACTCTCCGTCCGTGGCATGCTTGGTGCCGAGGCGGGTGTGACCCGCGCGCCTTGCGGCGCGCGCATGGAGAGTTGTCATGGCCACCTATGATTCCACCACCAGCAAAGGCGATGCTTCCACAGACGCCAGCTATGCGTCCACCATTGCGGCAACCGCCACGGCGTTTACCTGGCAGACGGCGGATGGAAGCTGGATCACCGCCACCGGAACCGGCTTCACTTACGATACCAAAGGCACCGCCGATGTGAGCGACGATGTGCCCACCGGCGGCACGGTGACCCAGGTGACCTTCAACTGGGTCGAAAACAACAACACCGTCGGCGATGACCTGGGCTCGGATGATGCCAGCATCTACAATATTTCCGTTGCGCTGACCGCTTTGGTCAATCCGGCAAACCCAACGGCCGGCAGCAACGCGTTCTGGGCCAATCTTCTCGGCGGCAATGACACCATCAAGGCAGGCCCGCTGATCATCGATCCGGGGATCAACACGCCGGGCGGCATATTCACAGGGGACTATGCCGCGGTCATCAGCACGATCTTGAATACCGTGAGCGTCACCGGTGGCGACGACACATTCACCTCGGCAATCCCCTCCGGCAGCTTCGGCATCAGCTTGAGCCGGGGCGGCAATGTCTCCTCCGATGCGCTGGTGGGCGATGCGCTGTCGGTCGATGGCACGGTGTTCCACAACATTCTCTTCGCAGGCCACGTGACCGGCGGCGACGATACCTTCCGCATCTCGGCCAAGTCCGGCTTCATGATTGTCGGCGACGTGCAGGAAGTGGGGCAATATGGCGATGTGACGGGCGGCAAGGACATCATCGTCAGCAATCTCAACTACATCAGCGCCATTGATGGCGGTGGCGGGCGATACGCGGGCGATGTGGAGTACAGCGTCGGCACGGTGGCGGGCGGCAACGACAGGATCACCGGGTCCAATTCAAGCTTCACCATCGAAAGCATTTCAGGCGATGCATGGAATATCGCCGGCGGCACGCTGGCGGGCGGCAACGATACGCTGAATGGCCGCGCCGGGCAGGACATGATCGGCGGCGATGCCTATTTCCAGACCGGTGGCGAGATCACCGGCGGCAACGACACGATTTCGGGCGGTGATGACAGCGATATCCTGTCAGGCGATGTTTTCCGCATGCAGGCAGCGGATTCCGGCTCGGCCACGCTGACGGGCGGCAATGACGTGATCCACGGCGGCCTCGGCAACGACATCATCGTTGGCGATCTCTGGCGCGTCGAGGATGGCACGGCCGGCACGACCACCGTCCATGGCGGCAATGACACGCTCTATGGCGATGATGGCAATGACGTGATCTATGGCGACATCGGGCCAGACAGCACCGCGTTTCTGGATAGTGGTGGCTCCGACACGCTCGATGGCGGCCTTGGCAATGATTATCTCGACGGCCAGGACGGCACCGATACGGCATCCTATGCCCGAATTGCCGCGGCGGTGACGGTTGACCTCCAGACTGGCAAGGCCACGGGGCAGGGCACCGATACGCTGGTTTCAATCGAGAATGTCACCGGCTCAAGCCTTGCCGACCACCTGATGGGCGATGCGGGCGCCAATGTGCTGACCGGAGGAGGCGGCAACGACACGCTATCTGGCCGTGACGGGGCGGACTACCTGATCGGCGGCAGCGGCTCGGACGTGCTGAATGGCGGCCGTGGCAACGATACATTCATTCTGGATGCGGATGGTGTTGCGGACACCATTGCCGGCTCGCTTGATACTGACGTCATCAGCCTGGCCAACGCAACGTCGGCCACCACGGTGAACATGGCTTTGGGCACCATCACCGGCGGCGGATTTGGCAACGATACCTTCACCGGCATCGAGGTGATCGGCGGTTCCGATTCCGCTGTCTTTGCAGACACCGTGATCGGCAGTGCCGCCGCGGACGTGATGTTCCTCCAGGGCGGGAACGACGTGGCGAACGGCGGCGGCGGCAATGATGCAATTGCAGGGCAGAACGGGAACGATACGCTCGATGGCGGTCTCGGAAACGATACGCTGGAAGGTGGCGACGGAAGCGACACCTTTGTGTTCGATACGGCGCTCTCTGCCACCACCAATGTGGATACGATTCAGGATTTCGTATCGGGCACTGATCACATCAAGCTGGAAAATGCGGTATTCACCGGCCTGTCTTCGGGGGCTCTCGCTGCCGCCGCTTTCGTATCGGGCCCGGGCATCGTCGCGGCCCAGGATTCCAGCGACCGCATCGTTTATGACACGAACACCGGCTTCCTCTACTTCGATGCGGGCGGCACGGGAGGGGCAGCACCCATCCATTTTGCCACGCTGGACGGGCATCCGGCGCTGTCGGCATCGGACTTCCAGATCATCTGAAACAAGAAAGGCCCCGTGAGGGGCCTTTCTCATTCCGGTGTTTCAAGGTTCAGTCGTTGGACGTGACGGTGACGCCCAGCTTGGTGATTGCTTCACCCGGGTTGTTCGGATTGAGCGTCATCAGCTCCTGCACCTTGAGCGGTGCGGCAGGCTTCAGCGACACCGTGATCGACTTTGGGTCTTTCAGGAAATTATTGACCGCCGTAACCACCTGGGTGCTGAAGGCAGGGTTGTTGAGCGACATGGTGCCAAGCTGCACCATGGCCCCGGCATTGGCCACCAGCGCATCTGCCGTGGTGCCCTGCATGGCGGCGATCAACGGCAGGAGCTTCTTGGTGATCGAACTGTCCTCGAACCGGAAGGTGAGGCCGTTCACCAGCACGCTCTGCAGTTCCGGCATCATGGCGGTGAAATCCGGCGGGGCGCCCGTCTGCTGGGACTTCTGCAATTCGGCATAGGCGGCGATGGGCACATCGGCCACGCCGAAGCCGAAGCGGAGATTGCCCATGTCCTTGCCGATCAATCCGAAATTATAGTCGAGCCCGAGCTTGCCGGAGTTCACATCCATCTTGCCGTCGCCTGTCAGGTCGAAGGTCAGGCCGGAATATCCAAGCTGCTTGAGAATGCCCTGCTGGTCCATCATCGAGATGACACCTTCCGGGATCACGATATTGCTGACCTTGGTGGAGAAGGTGCCCGCACCTGTCTTGGGGTCTCCATCCCAGGTGGACTCATAGCCGTCGCTCGTCACGGTCTGGCCCATCGCATCGATAGTGACCTTGCCGGTCGATACTTTCTTGGCAACCGTCATCGCGGCACGGAGCGCGTCTTCAGGCGTCGGGTTGCTGCCCGCATCCTTCACATAGACGCCTTCGGCGGAACCGGACGGCATCGACACGGCAAACTTGCCCTGGGGGCCTGTGACGTCGAACGCCATATTGTCGACGGCGATGCTGGCGATCTGATAGACGTTGTCGCCTTCATCGGTGACGCCCTTGAGGTCCACTTCGTCGATCACCAGGTTCATCGCCGGATCTTCGCCGGCCGCGGGCTTGGCCACGGTCAGCTTCTTGATCGTGATATTGCCCGACCCGTCGTCATTCAGCGATTCGTAGGTCGGCTTCACCTGCAGTTGGGAAGCCCAGTTATCGATCATGGCCTTCACCACCGGCGGCACGTCGTCCGCCCGGGCGGGCAGCGAAAGCGCGGTAGTCGCAAGGCAAATCAGGAGGAAAGTGTGCGCACGATTTTTCATTTTTTGTTCCCGTTGGATTTTTGGCCCGCTCTCTGTGGCCGATCATAAGTGAATGGCTGGTGAACCGCAAAGCCCATTGCTCGATCATGGTTGCGCCACTAGGGTCCGCCGGATTTCGCGCAGGGGAGACATGATGATCCGCAAACTACTGGCCGCAGGCTCAATTCTGGTGATGGTGGGCCTGGCCGTTCCGGCGGATGCCGCCGCCAAGGCGGGGAGCGATCCTGCCCAGCAGAGCGTGGTCCAGAAGAAAAAGAAGATGCAGGCGCAGCTTTCCGCCCAGCCCCGCAAGGCGCAGAAGCCCAAAAGCGCGTGCGGAAGCTTCCTTGAGTGCCTGTTCAGCCCTGACCGCAAGGTAAAGGTCGTCCGCAGCAGCTTTGCCAGCGCCCAGCCTGCCGATGTTGAAGACACGGAGACAGGCGAGGACATCGCCTGGAAGGATGCCAGCAAATACGCCATCGGCTCCATCGTCGTCAAAACGCCGGAGCGGCGGCTCTACTACATCCTCGGCAATGGCGAGGCGCGCGTTTACAAGGTTGGCGTGGGCCGCGAGGGCTTTCAGTGGGGCGGCACCTCGAAAGTCGTGGCCAAGGCCGAATGGCCGACCTGGCGTCCGCCCCAGACCATGATCGAGCGTGAGGCGGCCAAGGGGCACTATCTTCCCGATGAGATGGAAGGCGGGCCCGACAATCCGCTTGGCGCCCGCGCCATGTATATTGGCGGCACCATGTACCGCATCCACGGCACCAACAATGCTGCCTCGATCGGCGGCGCGGTGTCGTCGGGCTGCATCCGCATGATGAATGCTGACGTCATCGAGCTTTATGAGCGGGTGAAGGTCGGCGCCAAGGTCTACGTGATCCAGTAGGCGCCAAAAAAACTGACCCCGGAGGCTTTTGCTTCCGGGGTCCGGTCCTGAAGATAAACTTCGGGACGATCAGTTGGCCTACTTCTTGGCCTTCTTGGCGGCCTTCTTAGCCGGTTTCTTCGCAGCCTTCTTAGCGGCCTTCTTCGCCGGCTTCTTAGCAGCCTTCTTCGCAGCCATTGTCTTCTCTCCTAGAGTGTTGTTAGTGCCCCACAACGCAGGTAAGCTCACACACAACAACGGCACCGCTTCTTCGCCGTAACGTTGTTATTGATAATTCATGTGTACCCGTTTGTGTGATTCGGCAATATGCCGTCAACATCTGGTATATCGCCGGAATTCTCCTAACATCCCGTAAATGCTTGTTCCGAAGCGAAATTCATCCGTGAGCGGACGACGCGCGCCGGATTCGCGATTCATACGCGGAATCACGAATGAATCTCATGATGTCCGTGTACGGAATATAGGCCATTTTCCGGCTCTTTCCGGCGGCCGGATGGCGCGCAACGCCTACTGTTGCAACAATGCACGGTCTAAAAAAATTGTGGATGACGCCTCTACAACAGCCCGCGCTCAGCCAGATTCCGCATCAGATGGCTTGTGCCGTAGGTCCATGGCGGCGCGGCATTGGTCGAGGTCATGCGGTTGGTGAGGGCACCGAGATCGCGCGAAGAGACGGTGACGATGTCGCCTTCCTTGTGCGTGAAGCCCTGTCCCTTCTCGCCGCGGTCTTCCACCGGCGCGAAGAGGGTGCCGAGAAACAGCACCGCGCCGTCCGGGTATTGGTGATGGGCATTGATCATCTGCCCCACCAGATCGGCGGGATCGCGGCTGATCTTCGCCATGTTGGACATTCCCTTGAGAACGAAGCCGTCCTCCCCCTCGACGCGGAGCGACAGCTCCATCTTGCGCACGCTGTCGAGGGTGAACTCATTGTCGAACAGGCGGATAAAGGGGCCGATGGCGCAGCTTGCGTTGTTATCCTTCGCCTTGCCGAGTAAGAGCCCGGAGCGACCCTCCACATCGCGGAGGTTCACGTCATTGCCGAGCGTAGCGCCAACGATGCGGCCCGCCGAGCTTACGATCAGAACCACTTCGGGTTCGGGATTGTTCCAGCTGGAAATCGGATTGAGCCCGGCCTCCATGCCATGGCCCACCGCGGACATCACCTGGGACTTGGTGAAGATCTCAGCGTCAGGCCCGATGCCAACCTCCAGATATTGTGACCACACGCCTTTCTCGATCAGCACCTGTTTCAGCGCCATCGCTTCCGGCGATCCGGGCTTGAGCTTCGATAGGTCATCGCCAATCAGCGTCTGGATCGAGGCGCGGATGTCGGCCGCGGCATCCGGATTGCCACGCGCCCGCTCTTCGATCACCCGCTCCAGCATCGAAATCGCGAAGGTGACGCCGCAGGCCTTGATGGCCTGAAGATCGATGGGCGCGAGAAGCCATGGCTTTTCCGGATTGCGCGTGCCGCGCGGCGTGTTGGCGAGCACATCCTGCAGGAGCGCAAGTTTTTCGCCTTCCGCCGCCGCCGCTTCCGCGGCGGGATCGGCCGCCTCGCAGAGATCGCGCATGGTGGGGAATGTTCCCGTGATGTCGATCAGGGCACCCGCTTCCAGCTTTACGACGCTCGGGCCACCGGCCTTTGGCGACCACGCCCGCCCAACGAGAAGGCCCGATTGCGGAATGGTGGCGGCGGGGACGAGATAGGTGGAAAGGCTGGGCATGGCTCAGAACATCTTGTTGCTGTCGTGCATCGGCGGCGGAACCGGCGCCGAGGATCCGGTCACGGGAATGGCTTCGAACTGCCGGTTGATGGCGCTGACCCACGCCTTCGCGCGGTCCGTCAGTTTGCGGTCATCGGTCTGGAAGCGGCCGCGCGAGACGAGAATTCCCATGTCGGCGCCATGATAGCGATAGTCACCCGCAGTATAGACGCGGAGATAGAAGGCTTCATCCTCGCCCGACACCAGGAACCAGTCGATGGATTTGCGCACCAATGAGATGTCGCCCTTGGAATCCATGCGCCAGATGCCCGAGGCGGGGGCCTTGGTGATCATCTCCACCCGGTCTACCGGATATTTGAGGATGAGCTGGCTCCAGTTGTCGAACTCGGCCCAGCGCTGCTGCACCTTCGAGAGATCGATGTCCCAGTTCACGCCCATGAATTCGAGCATGTGAAAGAGGTAGACGGGGCAGCCGCCATAGGTCGAGGTGATGAGATTGGTCATCGGCGAAGCGCCGGAGACGCGCGGATTGATTTCGCCCAGATAGACTTCGCGCGTATCGGTATCGATCAGGAAGTCCATGCAGAAGGCGCCCTTGTAGCCCGCCTTGTAAAGCTGGTCGCCCAGCTTTTGCGCCATCACCCGCACGGCCTTGCGCTCTTTTTCCAGGCCTCCGGTGAACACGTCATTGCCGCACCAGCCGCCCTTGTAGGGCGTGACCTCGGCAAAGCCCGTGATGTCCGTCTGCATCGGGCCGACCAGCGTGCCGTGCTTCGTCGCCACCGCTTCGATCGTGCCGGGCAGATGGTTGATGCGGCGCATCACCTTCAGCTGTTCCTTGACGAGATCGTCCTCGTTCTTCTTCCAGTCGGCTTCCGACTTGATGAAGAAGGTGGTGCGGCCGGAATCGCCATAGGGCGTCTGCACCACCAGGTCTTTTCCGAGCCGTGCACCGGCAGCCAGCTTCATCAGCGCGCCATATGATTTGGCACGCCCCATGGTATTGGGCGCGCTCTTGATGCCCGCCGCATTGCCGAGCTTGGTGGTGGTGATCTTGGAATCGATGTGCTTGCGGAGCTTGGCCGGGGGTAGGGCGATCTTCTGGCCCAGTTCCTTCGCCAGCGCCTCTGTCTCCTCGTCGAACATCACCAGCAGCAGATAGCCGGGGCCGCGTTCCTTCAGCTTTGCGCGCACTTCCTTGTGGCGCAGGAGATAGTTGTTCACATCCTCGATCGAACGGAATTCATGCGCGCCATGCTCGCGCGGCACCATGATCTTGGGATGGCTGTTGTCGAAACTGTCGAAGAAGTTGATGTATTCGAACTTGTTGATCCAGCGCCCGAGGCCGAGAAGATTATAGGGCGTGGGCGAAAGAAAGGTGATGGGCGTCTGGTTCTGGCGGAAAAAGGCGTAGATTTCCGACAGGCTCTTGAGCGTACGGGCAGGTGATCGTGCCATTCTGAAAGTCTCCCCCTGGCGCCGTTCACGCGCCTTGGATGCAGTTTATGCAGAAGTCGGGGAGGATGAAAAGCAGAAGCGAGCGTTAGCCCACCTGCTCGCTCAATTGGGCCTTTTCGAGCGGCTTTATGAATTCGATGCCAACGCCGTTTTCAAGATACCGCACCACGCGGCCGCGCATCTTGCCGAGCAGCAGATGGGTGCCGAGGCTGGGCATGACGTCCACCTTGATAGCCGCGCCGGACAGGGAAATGTCGATGACCTCGCAGGGGTATTCGCGGCCGTCCGGCATGGTGATCTGCGAGCGTGATTCCTTTGGTTCGTAGCGCGTGTGGCGGCGGTCTTCGATGCTGCCGCCCTGATGCTTCTGGGTCAGCCAGCGCAGGCGCTGTTCCAGCCGGTCGCGCCGTGCGCCGGTGAGGGAGAAAATGACCCTGAACCCCCCTTCGACCGGTTCTGCGGTTGTCGCTTCGATGCGGCCCAGCTCTTCCAGATAGGCGACGATGGGCAGGCCTTCGGCAGCCGCTTGCGGCGTCGTGAAGGTGGCGCCGTCAATCGTAATGCCGTTCACCTGGCAGGGGTGCTCGCTGGTATCGGGCAGCATGAAACGGCCGAACAATGTCTGTTCGACTGGCTTGAGCGGCGCTGCGTCAATCGAATGTTGAGCCGTGGCCGTAGCGTTCACGCGGGGTCCCCTGTGTTCCAGAAGGTGACCGTAGCGGCAACCGCGTAAAGGACCGGTTAAAATGCGGGGATTTGGGGATTTACCCCAGCCCGCCGTTAATCACCTGAAACGGCCTGAACTGGCGCTCCGACTTCTCGAGCTGGCGCACCAGGCGGTCACCCGGCAGATGTTCGGTCCAGATGCTGCGCGCGCCTGAAAGTTCGCGGTCGACGATTCGCTGGTATCCCAAGTGCTCGCTCTCCCGGAACGGGAAGACACCGCCAAAAACATGGACGGTCGCCTGATCCCTCGCCAGCATGGGAAGCCCGGCCATTTCTGCTCCGATGGTCTGGCCGTGATCCGTGTGCAGCCGGAAGCGCAGCACGCAGGGCTGCAGCGTATGGATGGTGGAATTCAGGAAGCGGCGGATGACATCGGCCTCGAAGCTGTCCCATCCGTCAACCACGTTTTCGCCGGTCAGTTCACGGCGGAACAGGTCGCAAATCTGCGTGCCGGCAAGGCGCCACCGCAGCTTTTCCGGTGTTGGTCCCCGCTCCACCAGAAAAAGGTTCGGCACTAGGTCGCGGATCGGGCGGAGATCGAGATCGGCGCGGCACGGCGCTGAATCAGCCCCCCGCATGCCTTCCCAGAAGCGGAACAGCGCGCGGCTTCCCGGGTGAAGAATGTGGGAATCGGCTTGGCTCGTGGCCATGTCTTCGTTAACGAGCATCATCCATCCTTTCGGCGCCGGGCAGAGCGCCGGGGGCTTTGTGTCAATTCAGTACCTGTGTGCCTCAAGGGTGCAGAGGCCATGCCAGCCGGGAGTTTCAGCCGTGGTGCAAGCCAGTCCTCATCAATCCAGTTGGCAGCAGGGATCGCCGCCGATCTTCAATATTCCGGCCGTTGTGCTGGGTTTGGTGGCTGTTTTGATCCTGATCCACACTGCCCTGGTCTATGGCGGCGAGAACTGGCAGGTCTGGGCGCTGGCGATGTTCGCATTCATCCCGGCGCGTCTGGGCGGCGGGCCAGTGATCCCGATGGTCCAGGGATCGCAATATTGGAGCTTTCTGACCTATGCCTTCCTGCATGGCGGCTGGCTGCATCTGTTCGCCAATTGCCTGTGGCTTACGGTGTTCGGGACTGTCGTGGCCCGCTTCATGGGCGCATGGCGCTTTCTGGCGCTTTCAGCGATTGCCGCCATCGGCGGCGCCATTGTGACGGAACTTGTGCATATCGGGCAGTTCTATTTGATGGTCGGCGCATCCGGCGCGATTTCGGGGCTGATGGCGGCGGCCGTTCCAATCATGTACGGCAGCGGGCGCTTTGCCCGCCATCTCCCCGCCGGGCATCCCGACGCCGGGCACCCGCTCAGCTTCCAGCAATTCCTGCACAACCGGAATGCGCTGATTTTTACCGCCGTCTGGCTGGTGATCACGCTGGTGTCGGCGTCTGGCGATCCCACGGGAGGCGCCCTGACGGGCGGCTATTCCATCGCCTGGGAAGCGCATATCGGCGGATTTTTCGCCGGGCTGGCCGCTTTTTACCTCCTTCGGCCAGACAGGGTGCATCAAACCTGAATTTATGGTAATGTTCCATGCCCTGATCGGTGCGCAAGGAGGCAGACCATGTCCGTAGCTCACATCCTGAAGAAAAAGGGCCGGAACGTCATTACCGTAGGCCCCGGGCAAACGCTGCATGAAGTGGCGTCCTTGCTTGCCAAACACCGCATTGGCGCCGTGATCGTCAGCACCGGAGGAGGCGGCATCTCCGGCATCATTTCCGAGCGTGACGTGGTTCGCGTGCTGGCGGAGGCGGGCGCTTCCGCCCTGTCGCGCCCGGCGCAGGATTTCATGACGGTGAAGGTCCGCACCTGCACGCCGCATGATTCGGAGCAGCATCTGATGTCGCTGATGACCGAACACCGCATCCGTCATCTGCCCGTCCTGGAAAACGGCAGGCTGGCCGGCATGATTTCGATTGGCGACGTGGTGAAGCTCAGGATCGAATCGATCGAAAGCGAAGCCGAGCAGATGAAGAGCTATATCGCCACCGCAGGCTGACTATTTGCGGTAGACGGCCTTGGGATCAAACAACGGCTGATCGCCGGTGAACACCAGCCTGTTGCCCTCCACGCGGCGGTAGAAGCACGAGCGCCGCCCGGTGTGGCAGGCCGCACCATGGCCTTTCACGGTCACCTTCACCTGCAGCACATCCTGATCGCAATCGGTGAGCACCTCGCGCACCTCGAGAAGATCGCCGGACGTCTCGCCCTTCTTCCACAGGCTGTTGCGCGAGCGGCTCCAGAAATGCGCGAGGCCCGTCTCGAGCGTGAGTTTCAGCGCCTCGGCGTTCATGTGCGCTACCATCAGCAGCGTGCCGTCCTGGGCATCCGTCACGATCGCGGTGATAAGCCCCGCCGCGTCGAACCTCGGCTGAAACACGGTGGTTTCGTCGAGGTCTTGAGCCATCAAAGCGAAAAGCCGCCCGAGGGCGAGCGCACCAGTTCCATGAAGCGCGCCTGCAGGGCAGGCTTGTCGCGGAACTCGCCGGTGAAGCGCGTGGTGATGGTGGCCACGTTCCGCTTGCCGATGCCGCGCATCGACATGCAGGTGTGAACCGCCTCGACCATCACGGCCACGCCGCGCGGTTTCAGCGCATCGGAAATGGCATTGGCGATCTGCGCCGTCATGGTCTCCTGCGTCTGCAGGCGGCGGGCGAAGATTTCGACGACGCGCGCCAGCTTGGAAATGCCCACCACATCCTTGGTCGGCAGATAGGCCACATGGGCGCGGCCGATGAAGGGCGCGATATGATGTTCGCAATGGCTGTTGAACTCGATGTCGCGCAGCATCACGATATCGTCGTAGCCGCCAACGTCGCCAAAGGTGCGGGACAGCACCTGCGCCGCATCCTCGCCATAGCCCGAGAAATATTCGCGGAACGCCTTGGCGACGCGTTTGGGGGTGTCCAGCAGCCCTTCGCGCGCCGGGTCATCGCCCGCCCATGCGAGAAGGGTGCGCACGGCGGCCTCAGCCTCTTCCTGTGTGGGGCGGGTGGCGGGTTTCTTGGATATGGCGTCCATCGCTCTCGGCTTCATTTCCTGTTGCGCGCCCCCATATCATAGGGGTTCCCCGGAAGGCAAACGGGCTTGCCGCGGCCTCCGAAGGGACTAGGATATCGGCATGCTCGATGACATCTACAACAAGCGCATATTGGCCTTTGCCGCCGATATTCCCCGTTTGCAACGCTTGGCCGCGCCGGATGCAACGGCGGTGGGCCATTCGAGGCTCTGCGGCTCCAAGGTCACCGTCGATCTCGCCATGAAAGATGGCGTGGTCACCGATTTCGGCCATGAGGTGAAGGCATGTGCGTTGGGGCAGGCGTCCTCCTCGATCATGGCCCGCCATGTGGTGGGGTCCACAGGATCGGAACTCAAGGCGCTGCGCGATGAGATGCATGCGATGCTGGAGCGCAACGGACCGCCGCCCACCGGCAAATGGGCCGATCTTGAGGCCCTTGTTCCGGTGCGGGATTTCAAGGCCCGCCATGCCTCCACACTTCTCACCTTCGATGCCGTGGCCGATGCGGTGGACCAGATCGAGGCGAAAGAGGCCGCGCATGTCTGAAAGGCCGCCAAAGGCGTTGCAGGCGGAAGAGGTGACGCCCCGCATCGGCTCCAACTATCCGCCCGACCTGGCCAAGGCCGTCGCAGGCCGGGCCAAGCGCGTGCTGGGTGACAGGTTCGGCCTCGATCAGTTCGGCGTGAACCATGTCACGCTGGAACCGGGTGCTGCCTCCTCGCACCGCCACTGGCATGAGAGGGAGGATGAATTCGTATTTGTCCTCTCCGGCGAAATCACGCTCCACGATGATGATGGATTTCATGTGCTGAAGCCCGGCATGTGCGCGGGCTTCAAGGCGGGCACCGCGAACGGCCATCGCCTCGTCAATCGCAGCGCGGCGCCCGCGAGCTATCTGGAAATCGGCACAAGGTCATCGGATGAGCGTAGCCATTATCCCGATACCGATCTCAAGGCCTGGAAGACCGGCGGCAAATGGCACTTCAGCCGCAAGGACGGCTCGGAGCTTTAAGGGCAGCAGGCGCTCAATTGTAGCCTCGCCCCCTTTCTCTCCATCACCGGCTTTGAGCCGGTGACCCAGACTTTCAAACGGCACAACGGCTTGAAGTCTGGGTGGCCGGGTCAAGCCCGGCCAAGGAGAGTGATGGATGGATTCAATCGAGCGCCCGATGCTCTAGTTCAACCAAAAACCAGCGCGCCATCATCCAGATCGATGGCGGGATAGGCCTTGTGGTCGAAATGATAGTCCTGCGTGTGCTGCCATTCGCGCTTTGAGCCGCAGCGCGGCAGCATATGGACGCCGCGCATCACGTAGCTGGGATTGAAATTGTCGGGCGTCAGCCAGGGCCTGAGTTCCATGTCCTGATCTTCCGGCCGGAGATGCGGCACCACGCTGTGAAGGCCTTTCGCTTCCATGTGGTTGAGCAGGCGGCAGAAGAATTGCGCCACCAGTTCGACACGCGGCGTCCAGGAAAACCGGAAATAGCCGAACACCCAGACGAGATTGGGAAGGTCTGTGAACATCATGCCGCGATAGGTCACGGTGTCCGCGGGCTTCACCTCCCTGCCGTCAACGATGAAGCGGATGTCGCCCAGCACGCAAAGGTCGAACCCCGTGGCGGCCACGATGATATCCGCCGCGAGCACCTCGCCTGATTTCAGTTCTATTCCTTTGGGTGTAAACCGCGCGATCTCGCCCGTTGTGACGGAAGCCTTGCCGGACCGGATGGACTTGAACAGGTCACCGCCGGGCACGAAGGCCACACGCTGCTGCCACGGCCGGTAGCTTGGCGTGAAATGTGTCTCGACATCGGCGGCATCGCCCACATGCGCGCGCACATTGTCGATCATCTCGCGCTTGACCGCCTCCGAGTCATTCATGCAGCGATCAATGAAGATGCCCTCATTGATCAAAACCTTGCGCCGCATGATCTCATGAAACCACGCCGGTTCGATGTTGAGCGCATTGAGTTCGTCCGCCAGCGCCTGGGCGCTGAAATCCGTCGCATAATATGTGGGCGAGCGCTGCAGCATCGTCACATGCGCGCATTGATCCGCGATTGCCGGAATGATGGTGGCGGCACTGGCGCCCGAGCCGATGACGATAACTTTCTTGTCCTTGTATTCAAGATCGGCAGGCCAGTTCTGGGAATGCACGATCTGGCCTTTGAAGCTGTCCATATCAGGCCATTGCGGCGTATAGCCCTGTTCGTGCTTGTAATAGCCCTGGCACATCCACAGGAAATTGGCGGTCATCCGCACCATCTCGCCTGTGTCGCCGCGCGTGGCCGTCACCGTCCAGCGCTGCGCGGTGCTTGACCATTCCGCCGTGCTGATGCGGTGGCGGTAGCGGATATGCTTTTCGAGATCGTTGTCGGCCATGATCTCGCGCAGATAGGTGCGGATTTCACCCGCCGTTGCCACGACAGCACCCGTCCACGGCTTGAAGCTGAAGCCATAGGTATAAAGATCGCTGTCGGAGCGGATGCCGGGATATTTATGCGTCAGCCATGTGCCGCCAAAGCTCTCCTGCGCCTCGAGAATGAGGAAGGTTTTTCCCGGGCATTGCCGTTGCAGGTAATAGGCCGAGCCAATGCCCGAAACGCCAGCACCTGCGATCAGCACATCGACATGGGTCAGTTTGTTTTCGACGGCACGGTCCATCAGTCACTCACTGCGAAACTTGCCGTCAGGGTGCATCAATCCGTGCCCATTGCACAAGCCCCGCCTTCGCATGGGACGGAAACTAGCTGCGCCGCTTGCTTTCGATATCAGGCGCATGCGGGAAACGCGATTTGAGGTCGCGGTCCGTCACGCTCATGTGGTTGCGCGTATATTGCTCGGACGCATCGCGCAGCGGCTGGAAATCCCACGGGAAATGATTGCCGTGCTTCAGCGCCTCGAACATCATGAGGCGGGCCTGCTGGCTCTGCATCACCTCGCGCAACGTGCGTGCCGTGTCGAATTTCTGATCCACCTCGGCGCGGAACTGGGCGGCCAGCGGATTGCCATGCGCGAGATTGTTCTGCTCCTCAGGATCCTCTTCCACATTGAAAAGCTGGTCGGGATCAACCGGTGTGTGAATGAACTTCCACGGGCCCCGCCGCAGCATGTACATGGGCGCGTTGGCGCCTTCGGCCAGATATTCGCCCCACGCCGTCGCATCGCTGCTTTCGGCTGCTCCGGTGAGCAGGGGATAGAGCGAACGGCCATCAACCGGGCGTGCCAGCTTCGCCGCGCCGTCATAGCCAATATCCGCCAGCGTCGGCAGCAGATCGGCGAGCGTCACCGGCTCCTTCACGCGCCTTGCCTTGAACCGCTTGGGAGCCCAGACCAGCAGCGGCACATGGGCTGAGGGTTCAAGGAACGACATCTTGTACCAGAGGCCGCGCTCACCCAGAAAATCGCCATGGTCGGAGGTGAAGACGATCACCGTGTTGTCGAGCTTGCCGGTGGCGGCCAGCGCATCGATGAGTTGGCCGACAAGGCTGTCGACATAGCTGATATTGGCATAATAGCCGTGCCGCGCCGCCCGGAGATCAGCTTCGGTGACGGTATAATCCTCCATCGCCGACATGTCATAAAGGCGCTGGCTATGGGGATCGAGCTGATCGCGCGCGAGCCGCGGCGTCTTCGGCAGATCGATGTCTTCGTCGCGATAGAGGTTCCAGAACTTCGCCCGCGCCGCGTAAGGGTCATGCGGATGCGTGAAGGACGTCATCAGGCAGAAGGGCTTGTCATTGTCGAAGCGCGCATAATCGAAGATCTTGCGCACCGCGAGAAAGGCCACCTCGTCATCATATTCAAGCTGGTTGGTGATCTCGGCGATGCCCGGCTGCAGCACGCTGGTCATATTATGGTACCACCAGTCGATGCGCTCGTGCCTGAGACGCCAATCCGGCGTCCAGCCGAAATCGGCGGGATAGATGTCGGTGGTCAGCCGCTCCTCAAGCCCGTGCAACTGGTCGGGCCCCACGAAATGCATCTTGCCGGAGAGGCATGTCTTGTAGCCCGCGAGACGCAGGTAATGCGCCCATGTGGGGATCGAGGACGGGAACTCGGCCGCATTGTCATAGACGCCGGTGCGCGACGGCAGCAGGCCGTTCATCACCGTGGCGCGGGCGGGCGAGCAGAGCGGGCTTGAGGAATAGGCGTTCTCGAAAACCACGCCTTCCTTTGCGAGCCGCGACAGATTGGGCGTTTTGACCAGTGGATGGCCGTGGAAGGGGAGGTATCTGGCCGCCATCTGGTCGGCCATGATGAACAGGATATTGGGCTTGGTCGCTGCCATGTCTCACTCTATATGCGGCGTGAGAACACCCATGAAAACCATCCTTCTGGCTGTCATCCGCCTCTATCAGCTCACCTTATCCGCCTTTCTCGGGCGGCGGTGCCGCTATTTACCGACCTGTTCGGAATACGCCAGCGACGCCATCCGCAAACATGGCGCATGGCACGGGTTCTTGCTGGGGCTGGCGCGGGTGTCGCGCTGCCATCCCTGGGGCGGCGAAGGATTCGATCCGGTGCCCGACGTTTATGAAGGCCCGGAATGGAAGCAACGGAAAAAGGGCCCCTGAGGACCCTTTTCCCTATTCAGGCCGCTGGTCTTACCAGACGAAATTGTAGGTCAGGCCGGCGCGCACCATCTGGACGCTCTCGAAGTGCTGCTTGGCGTCGAGTGTCGTCGTGGCGGTATCGGTCAGGTTGAATTTTGCATTGGGCAGGCCGACGTAGAGATATTCGAGGCGGCCATGGAAGTTCGGCGTGAAGGCGTGTTCGATGCCCGCACCGGCGGTCCAGCCGTAGGTCCAGGCGCTGTCGCTTGCCTTGCTGGCCATCACGGCGTTGAATTCCGCGTTTACGGCAGCCGCACCACCCGTCACGTAGATGAGGGTGTTGTCGTCAGCCAGCCAGCCGGCGCGCGCGCGCAGGGTGGAGATATATTTGAACTTCAGATCGGTATCGATCGTGGGCTCGTCATTGGTGGCCACTGTTCCACCCCAGGCCCAGTCGCCTTCGATGCCGAGAACGGCGCTGTCCATCTGGTAGTTGGCGCCCATCATCACGCCGCCACCGTAGCCGATGCCGCTGTGTTCGATCTTGTCGTAGGTCGCGGCGCAGGAGCAGACGCCGTCATAATTGCCGTCGACCGAAATGGCCGTGCCGAACACGCCGCCATAGACGCCGCTCCAGTCGGAGCCGCGCAATTCGACAGGGGCCGGCGCATCAATATCCGCGGCAAGAGCGGGGGCGGCGGCAAGGATAGCGGCAGCGGCGAGCGTAAAACCGAGGAGATGCTTCTTCATAAGGGGACCCAGAACCAGTTGTTGCGTTGCAGTTCGGGATTATGATGAAGCGTTAAGGTTAATACGGGGTTATCGTCAAAAACAAAGGGCGCCGGAAAACCCGGCGCCCTTCAAAATGCCGAAACCCGGTAATCAGAACTTGTAGTTCAACCCGAAACGGACGGTCTGGAAAGAGGGGGTGGCCACCGTCACCACACCGTCGCCGTGGAGTTTCTTGCTTCCAAGGCCGATGTAAAGATACTCGGCTTTCACCGACCACTGGCTGTCAAAGGCATACTCAATGCCGCCGCCGAGGGCATATCCTAGGCGCGTGAACGAGTCGCTGATGCCTGCGCCATTGACCTTGTAGTCCATGTTGGCGAAGGCCAGGCCGCCCGTTGCATAGATCAGGGCGTTGTCGAACGCGAAACCGCCGCGAAGCCGCGCGGTGCCATAGAAATCAATATTGTTCTTGGCGGTGTAGCGATTGGAGAACTTGTCGGAGATGTCCGCCCCGAGTAGGTCGCCTTCCAAACCAAGGACAATCGAGTCATGCTGGAAATTGTAGCCCGCCGTCACACCGCCGGCGAAACCGCTGACGTCCAGCTTTCCGATGTTGCCGATGCCGGTGAGCCCCACCTTGTCATCGCCGCCGAACGCATATCCGCCAACGATGCCGACATAAGCGCCGGACCAGTCATAAGCCGGGAGCGGCGTGACATCCGCCGCGAAAGCCGTGCTGCCGAGAAAACACACCGACACACTGGTGAGAAGAAAAACCTTACGCATAATCACTCTCCACCCACTAACTACTCACTGGAACTACACTAACCCGGCGAATCGCCCGCGCATAGCAAAAGCCTTTAGTTTTTCTTAATTTACTGCGATCTATGGCAAAAACATCACAGAAAGCCCGGTTTGGCCTGCAATATGAACGAGTTATGTGCGCCATTAGCCTTAACGCCGCCACCTGCTGCTTGACCCTTTTCGCACGCAAAGCTAAACGGCCAATTCCGCTAGCCCATTGAAATCGCTTACCTGCGCCTGTCGGCAGGAGTGAGCAGGAGGACAAGATGATTACCTTGACGTTCCCCGACGGCGCCACGCGCCAGGTTGAAGCGGGCACTTCGGCGGCCCAGGTCGCGGCATCCATCTCGAAATCGCTGGAAAAGAAGGCAGTCGCTGCCGTGGTGAACGGGGCAGTGGCCGATCTCGCCGATCCGATTGCCGCCAATGCCACCTTGCGGATTCTGACCCGCGACGACCCCGAAGCGCTCGAATTGATCCGCCACGATGCCGCGCACGTGTTGGCCGAGGCGGTGCAGGAGCTGTTTCCGGGCACCCAGGTGACGATCGGCCCGGTGATCGAAAACGGCTTCTATTATGACTTCTTCCGCAACCAGCCCTTCACGACCGAGGATTTCGCCGCGATCGAAAAGAAGATGCGCGAGATCATCGCCCGCGACAGGCCCTTCACCAAGTCCGAGAAGACGCGCGAAGAGGCCAAGCAGTTCTTCCGCGACAAGGGCGAGTTGTTCAAGGTCGAACTGGTTGATGCCATTCCCGAAGGCCAGACCATCAAGTTCTACGACCAGGGCGGCTGGACCGATTTGTGCCGCGGGCCTCACATGACCTCGACCGGCAAGGTAGGCAACGCCTTCAAGCTGATGAAGGTGGCGGGTGCTTACTGGCGCGGCAATTCCAACAACCCCATGCTGACCCGCATTTATGGCACGGCATGGCGCAATGACGCCGAACTCCAGACCTATCTGACAGCACTCGAGGAAGCGGAGAAGCGCGACCACCGCAAGCTTGGCCGCGAGATGGACCTGTTCCATTTCCAGGAAGAGGGGCCGGGCGTCGTCTTCTGGCACGCCAAGGGCTGGACGATGTTCCAGCAGCTGATCGCCTATATGCGCCGCAGGCTGTCGAAGCTCGACTATCAGGAAGTGAATGCGCCGCAGCTTCTCGACAAGTCTCTGTGGGAGACCTCGGGCCACTGGGGCTGGTACCGCGAGGCCATGTTCATGGCCAAGTCCGCCGGCGATGAAACCGATGACGACCAGATCTTCGCCATCAAGCCGATGAACTGCCCGGGCCACGTGCAGATCTTCAAGCATGGGCTGCGGAGCTATCGCGAATTGCCGCTGAGGCTGGCCGAATTCGGCAGCGTGCACCGCTATGAGCCTTCCGGCGCCTTGCATGGCCTGATGCGTGTGCGGGGCTTCACCCAGGATGACGCGCATATCTTCTGCACCGAAGAGCAGATGGCGGAGGAATGTCTCAAGATCAACGATCTGATCCTCTCCACCTACAGGGACTTCGGCTTCGAGGAGATCGTGGTCAAGCTCTCGACCCGGCCTGAAAAGCGCGTGGGCTCGGACGCTGCATGGGACCGCGCCGAAGACATCATGGGCAAAGTGCTGAAGCAGATTGCCGATGATTCAGGCGGCAAGATCAAGACGGCGGTGAATCCCGGCGAGGGTGCGTTCTACGGCCCCAAGTTCGAATATGTGCTGCGCGATGCCATCGGCCGCGACTGGCAATGCGGCACCACGCAGGTCGACTTCAACCTGCCGGAACGCTTCGGCGCGTTCTATATCGGTGCGGATGGCGAGAAGAAGGTGCCGGTGATGATCCACCGCGCCATCTGCGGCTCGATGGAGCGCTATCTCGGCATCCTGATCGAGCATTTTGCCGGCCACTTCCCGCTCTGGCTGGCGCCCACGCAGGTGGTTGTGTCGACCATCACGTCCGAAGGCGATGCCTATGCGCTGGAAGTGCGCGACATGCTGCGCAAGGCAGGCCTCCGTGCCGAAGCCGATCTCCGTAACGAGAAGATCAACTACAAGGTCCGCGAACATTCCGTGCTGAAGGTGCCGGTGATCCTCGTGGTCGGCAAGCGCGAGATGGATGAGCGCGCCGTGAATATCAGGCGTTTGGGTTCGCATAACCAGCAGTCGATGCCGCTCGATGCAGCTTTGGCGGCGCTGAAGGACGAAGCGACGCCGCCCGATCTCAGGCGCGGCTAATCAGGGCCTTGCTGCCACGATGTCCTCCCGCCGCGTGGACAGCGGCAGGGCTTCCGGTTGCGGCATGATCCAGGCGTCGAATCCGGCGAGGCGGATATGGCTCAGCAGGCCAAGGATGAAACCATCATCCAGCCTGTCCTTGTGAAGCGCGAAGGGCGGAACATCGGGCGCATCCTCCGTCTTCATGTATTTTTTGTGGTGCGCGATGCCTGCATCGCTTGAGAGAAAGCGGCGCAGCTTCGAAACATTGGGAATATCGCCCAGCAGAAGCCTTCCGCCGGGCTTGAGCATCTCAAGCGCATGGTCGACGAAGACGAAGGGGTTACGCTCCGCCGCAACATGCTGCAGCACGCTGTAGCAGATGATCGCATCGAAGCCTTTGGGTGCCGCCGCGCGCACCGCCTCGCTGCAATCGGGGAAACGCCCGGCGATCTTGACGCCGCCATCGGGCAACTGTGCCAGCATGTTGGCATGATCATTCAGAACCACATGCTGCTTGAGCGCCGCTGACTCCGACAGGAGTTTGAGGGGCAGGGGGCCGCAGCCGCAGCCGATATCGAGAATGGCCGCACCCCGTTCCGCAAGGCCAGGCAGCTTGAACTGGAAGTCGCGCCAGATCACCTCTGTCAGCCCGTCGCGGAAGGCCTCCGGAAATCCGATTTTTTCATTGGCGCTCATGCTGGCATCAAGAGCGCGCCGCCCGAAGGCGTCAAAGTCGATGTCCTTGAACCGTTCGGTTTCTGTCTTGCCGTCGATCACAGCGTCACCTCATAGCGGTCATAGGCAATCCCGCGCGCGCCGAAGCCTTCCTTGTAGGCGATCAGCCCTTCATCGAGAACCTGACCGTTCTCCAGCGTGGAGATGCCGAAATCGAACCACCGTCCTTCCGCTTGCGCTCGCGCGATCAGCCCTGCGATGATGAAATCGATCGCCCCGCTCTCCCGGCCTTCCTCATCACTGGCGATATATTGCGCGTGGATGACGCGCGGCGTTTCGAAGGTGAGGCAGCCGGCAATCATCTGATTGTTTAGATACGTAGCATGAAGACGGATTTGCAAGGGAAAGCGGGATGTTAGAAGTTGAATCTCATCAGCCGTGTGAACCGGGGAAAGACCGCGCCGCTCGGCCAGCCTTTGGGCGAGCAGGGCATGAAAACGCGTGACATCGGCATTTTCCTCAAAGGTGAGGCCCGGCCGGGCGCTGGCCCGCTGCACCAGCGCCTTGCGGCCCTTGCGCAAGGGCGTTGGCGCATGAGGCGCAATGGCGCTCGACAGATCGCGCCGCGTGAGTTTCGCGCCCAGCCGGAACAGGGCGAAGAGATCGTCTTCCGATGGCGCCCGGTGATAGATATGCGGCACCGGCTTGTAGACGAGACGTTTGGCACCCGATGCCGTGAGCGTTTCAGCGATCATCGTCAGCATGCGGAAAATATCGGCAGCGCCCGTGTGCCGCTCGCCCACGATCAGCCCGCCATAGGTCAGACCGCCATGAGAGATGATCGCCGCGCCATCCCGATTGGCGGGAAAGGCGGCCAGCATGCGGCCATCTTCCATCACGCAAAGTGAGGCGTCGGTGAAGCGGGGGGCGTGATAGTCCATGAAGCGCCGGTCGAACAAAAACGTGCCGTTGCGGCTTTCCGCCACCAGCGCGTTCCAGGCCGGTTCCAGCGCGGCGGAATAGGGCAGCAGCTCAAGCGGCATAGGTATTCACCGCCGCGATGACGCGGGCAATCTGGCCCTCGCTCATGCCCGGCCAAAGCGGCAGGCTGACGGCTTCCCGCGCGAAATCGCGGCTCACCGGAACAGACGAGGCATCAAGCGCCTGAGTCCGATAGGCCTCTTCCTCCAGTGGCAGGCGCGGATAGTGCACCTGTACGGCAATGCCATGCGCCTCCATATGCGCCATGAAGCGCGCCCGGTCTTTCACCCGCACCACGAAGAGATGCCAGACATGCGTGCGGTCATTCAACGTGACGGGTAGAGCGATAGCTGCATTGGAAATCTCAGAAAGATAATGTCCTGCAATGCGCTGCCGCTCACTGTTCCATCCCGCGAGGCGCGGCAGCTTGGCGGACAGAAATGCCGCCTGCAATTCATCGAGCCTGCTGTTATGGCCCAGCTCATCGAACACATATTTCGACGGGCTGCCGTAATTCCGCAATTGCCGGAGCCTGGTGATGAAGGCTGCATCATCGGAAGTGACCACCCCGCCATCGCCCAGCGCGCCGAGATTTTTGGTGGGATAGAAGCTGAAGGCCGCCGCATCGCCCAGGCTTCCCACAGGCCGCCCCTGATACTCCGCGCCATGCGCCTGCGCCGCATCTTCCAGCACCCGCACATTCCGCGCGCGGGCAATCCGCAGAATGCCGTCCATATCCGCAGGCTGCCCATAGAGATGCACGGGGATCACCGCCTTGGTGCGGCTGGTGATGCGCGCTGCGAAGGATGCGGCATCGAGCGTTGCGGTGTGGGTGACATCGGCGGTGACAGGCGTCGCGCCCGTCTGTGAAACCGCGAGCCATGTGGCAAAGAAGGTGTGGGCCGGAACGATCACTTCATCTCCTGCGCCAATGTTCCAGGCGCGCAGCGACAGCATCAGCGCATCAAGGCCGGACGCCACGCCCACCGCATGACCTGTGCCGCAGTACTCCGCAAACGCCGCTTCGAAAGCCTCGAGCTCCGGTCCCAGAATGAACTGTCCATTGCCGATCACCCGCGCGGCAACCTCAGCAAGACCGTCATTCACCGCGGTCAGATCAACAAAGGGAACGCGGTCTGTCACTCAGGCCCCGCGCAGATAGGCATGGAAGGACTCACGGTCGGGAATGTAGTCGGCGGCGTCATAGGGAAGCGACGCCAGCACACCCAGCACCGTGCCCGGGCTGAAGGTGATCTCACGCCAGATCGCAGGCTCAAGCAGCAGCGCCTGCTCGGGCGTGGACAAGGTGAAATGCTCGGTCTTGAACCCATTGTCGGTTTCAACATGCGCTTCGCCATGCATGGCGATCAGCATCTGGCGAAGTTTCCTGTGCGCGTGAACGCCCCGTGCCTCGCGGCCATCCAACTCATGCAGGATATAAATGCGTTGCGCGGTGAAGGGCAGGCCGTTTCCGGTCTCCGCCACGGATAGCGCGCCGCGATGATTGCGATGGGTCTTCATCGTGATGAGCGTGGCCGAACCGTGCCGGGAATCCTGCATGGCAGCGTTTTGGCACGGCCCGCGCGCATCGGCAAACGCAAGGCGGTTGGCCTCTTGATCCGTAATTGGCAGAGATACATATAAGCGCCGGAAAGAGGATTCTTCATATGGAAATCGGGGTTTATACCTTTGCCGACATGAAGCCGGGCGGCGATGCCGGGCTGAGGCTCCGCCAGCTTGTCGAGGAGATGGAGGTGGCCGATCAGGCGGGCCTCGATGTCTTCGGCGTGGGCGAGCATCACCGGGCTGACTATGCCGTGTCGGCGCCCGCCGTGGCGCTGGCGGCAGGCGCGTCACGCACCAGGACTATCCGCCTCACCAGTGCCGTCACCGTGCTGAGTTCCGATGACCCTGTGCGCGTGTTCCAGCAGTTCTCAACACTTGATGGCCTCTCCAATGGCCGCGCCGAGATCATGGCGGGCCGGGGTTCCTTCATCGAATCCTATCCGCTGTTCGGCTATAACCTCGATGACTACGACGCATTGTTCGGTGAAAAGCTGGACCTGCTGTTGAAGCTGCGCGGCAGCGAACGCATCACATGGAACGGTTCGCTGCGGCCGCCGCTGAACGACGCCGCGATCTATCCGCGCCCGGTGCAAAATCCCCTGCCGGTGTGGATCGCGGTTGGCGGCACGCCGCAATCCGTGGTGCGCGCCGCATCGCTGTCCCTGCCGCTGGCGATCGCCATCATCGGCGGCGAACCATCGCGCTTCGCGCCCTTCTTCGACCTCTATCGCGAGGCAGGCGCCCGCGCCAATGTTCAGCCGGAAAAACTCAAGACCAGCCTCAACATGCATGGCTTCGTGGCTGAAACCACGGAAGAGGCGAAGGATATTTTCTTTCCCCCGCATTCCGAGGTGATGAACCGCATCGGCCGCGAGCGTGGCTGGGGTCCGCAATCGCGCGCCCAGTTCGAAGCCTCCTGCGGCCCACGCGGCCACTTGCTGATCGGCAACCCCGAAGCGGTGGCCGAAAAGATCATCGGCCTCCACAGGATTTTCAGGAATGACCGCATCATGATCCAGATGGCGATCGGCGCCATGCCGCATGACAAGGTGCTCAAAGCCATCGAACTCATGGGCACCAAGGTCGCCCCCATGGTCCGCGAGGCAACCGCCTAAACAGTGATCTGGGTTCCCACTTCCACCACCCGGTCGGTGGGCAGGCGGAAGTAGTTGCTGGCGTCATCGGCATTGCGGGCCAGCTGGATGAACAGCTTGTCCTGCCAGTGCGGCATGCCGCCGTGCTTGGAAGCGCGCACGCTCCGCCGCGACAGGAAGAACGATGTGGTCATGATGTCGAACTTCCAGCCGAGTTTGCGCGCCAGCCCCAGCACGCGCGGCACGTTCGGCGTTTCCATGTAGCCGAAGGTGACGATGAGGCGGCTGAACATGTCGTTGATCTTGTCCATCTTCACCTTGTCAGCGGGGGGGACGATGGGAAGATCGCTGGTGCGGATGGTCAGCACCACATTGTGTTCATGCAGAACCCTGTAGTGCTTGAGGCTGTGCAGCAGCGCGGTTGGCGCTGACTCTTCATCGGATGTGAAAAACACCGCCGTTCCCGGCACCCGGTGCGGCGGGCGGCGGGCCAGCGATCCCGCGAGGTCGGCCATCGGAACTTCGAGCTTGCGCGATTTTTCAAACAGGATGCGCGAGCCACGCCGCCACGTCCACATGACAACCATGATGGAAGCACCCAGCGCCAGCGGCACCCAGCCGCCATCCACGATCTTCAGCGCATTGGCGCCAAGGAAAACGAGGTCGAGCGCCAGCAGCGGCGTCATCAGCGCGATGGCGCCCCACAGCGGCCATTTCCAGTGCCGCCAGATCACATAGATCGCCATGCCGGCGGTCACGACCATGGTGCCCGTGACCGCGATGCCATAGGCGGATGCCAGCGCGGATGAAGAGCGGAACAGCAGCACGAGGATAAGAACGCCAATCAGCAGCAGCCAGTTGATCTGCGGCATATAGATCTGCCCGGCATGAGCTTCCGACGTGAAGCGGATTTCCATGCGCGGCAGAAGGCCAAGCTGGATCGCCTGCCGTGTCAGCGAATAGGCGCCCGTGATCACGGCCTGGCTGGCGATCACCGTGGCAGCGCCGGAAAGCAAAACGAGCGGCAGCAGCGCCCATTTGGGCGCCAGCAGAAAGAACGGGTTGGCGATGGTTTCAGGATGGTTGATCAGCAATGCGCCCTGGCCCAGATAGTTCAGCACCAGTGCGGGAAGCACGATGGCAAGCCATGCAAAGCGGATCGGCGCTTTTCCGAAATGCCCGAGGTCGGCATAAAGCGCTTCCGCGCCCGTCACCGCAAGAAATACGGCACCCAGCGTGACAAGGCCGATCACGCCATGATGGCCAAGGAATTTCACCGCGTGCAGCGGGTTGAAGGCCCAGATCACCGAGGGGTGTTCGCCCACATGCAGCAGGCCAAGTGCTGCGATGGCGGCGAACCACACGACCATGATCGGCCCGAAGAAACTGGCGACACGCGCCGTGCCATGCGATTGCACGACAAACAGCGCAATGATGATCGCCAGCGTGATCGGCAGGATATAGTCGTTGAAGTCCGGCGTGGCGATGCTCAGGCCTTCGACGGCGGAAAGAACCGAGATGGCAGGCGTGATGATGGCGTCGCCATAGAACAGCGCCGCGCCGACCATGCCGAGAACCGGAATGGCCCAGGCGCTGTGGCCGGCCGTGCGCTGCGCCAGCGCCATGAGGGAGAGGGTGCCGCCTTCGCCCTTGTTGTCGGCATTGAGCAGGATCAGCACATATTTGACCGTGACGACGAGAATGAGCGCCCAGAGGATCAGCGACGTCACGCCGAGGATCAGGCCTTCGGAAATGGCCCCGTCGCGCTTCATCGCGGCGGCCACGGCTTCGCGCATGGCGTAAAGCGGGCTGGTGCCGATGTCGCCGTAGACGACGCCAATCGATCCGAGCGCCAGGACCCAGAAGGATGGCGGACGGTGGGCGCTTCCCTCAACTGCCAAGTCGTCTGGTGCCTCGTCGGCTTTTGCAAGGGCCGTCATGCGTCGCTCCTGATGTGCTGCATTGCAGCAAGGCGCGGCGATATGCGCTTGCGCCGCATGGAACGTATGCGCAAAGAAAGCATGGCTGCCTTGTGTAGCGCGATGGGTCAGCTTGACTGACCGATTTTCAGATCGGCCAGTGAGGGGGTGTCAAAATCTGCACACTCTAGCGTGGATCAGGCCAGCGCCAGCACCACCCGGCCATTGATCTGACCCTTCTTCATGCGGGCGAAGATGGCGTTGATGTCTTCCAGCGGCTGCTTTTCGATGCGCGCCTTCACCAGTCCCTGCGCCGCGAAGTCGATCGCTTCCTGGAGATCCTGGCGTGTTCCGACATTTGATCCGCGCACCGACATTTCGCCGTTGACGACGCTGGAGATCGTCATGCGGATTTCATCCTGCTTGCCGCCGGGAAGGCCGATCCAGCACACTGTGCCGCCGTTGCGCAAAACGCTGATTGATTGTTCGAAGGCTTTGGCCGAAACCGCCGTCACCACCGCGCCATGCACGCCGCCGATGGCTTTCTTGAGGGTTCGCCCGGGCTCGCTTTCAGCGGCGTTCACCAAAAGCTCCGCGCCATAGGATTTGGCCAGCGCCAGCTTTTCATCCGATACGTCAACCGCCGCCACGCGCATGCCCATGGCTTTGGCGTATTGGATGGCGATGTGGCCAAGCCCACCAATGCCGATCACCGCCACCCATTGCCCCGGCTTGACGCCGGTTCGCTTCAGGCCGCGATAGGTGGTGACGCCGGCGCACAGAATGGGCGCCAGTTCATAAGGATCGGCGCCATCGGGAATATGGCCGCAGAAATCCGCTTCCGCGATCATGTATTCGGCATAGCCGCCGGGTTTGGAATAGCCGGTCGCCTCGGCGTCGCGGCAAATCGTTTCCATGCCGGACAAGCAGAATTCGCAGTGGCCGCAGGCGGAATACATCCACGGCACGCCGATCCGGTCGCCCACGGCAAAGTGCGTCACGCCTTCGCCCAGCGCCGCGACGGTGCCCACCACTTCGTGGCCGGGGATGAGGGGCAGGGTGGGAAGCGGCTTCCAGTCGCCCTCCACCGCATGAAGGTCGCTATGGCACACGCCGCAGGCGGTGACCTTGATCAACACTTCGCCGCGCCTGGGCTCAGGGATGGGAAGCTGTTCAATCTTGAGCGGCGTGCCGATCTCGCGCAGCACGGCGGCTTTCATGGCAGGCATTTTTGAAATCTCCTCAGTTGCCGAGGATGATATCGCGCGCCTCGCCAGGCTCAATCACAAAAGTGGCCGTCAGCACCTCAGCCCCCGCATGGGCGGTTGCGACATATGTGCCAGGCTTCAGAACCATATCGGCGGAAAGCCCCGACACGGCAGGAAGCATGGCGCCGTGGCTGTCCTCGATTTGCCATCTGACGGAAGTATCGGGCGCGCCGACAAAGGCAAGGCGCGCAAGGCCGGCCATATGATCAATCTCGACTGCGCTCATGCGCCCGGCATTCACATGCACGTCGGCCACGGCGCTGGCATTTCCGGATGCAAAGTGGCTTTCCACGCGATAGTCGCCAGCCGGAACGCGGATGATTTCGCCCGGCACCTTGGAGCGCGCAATCAGTTCGCCCTTGCGCGCGCCATCCAGCGCATAGATCAGGCTTTCAGCCGGGGTGGGAGGAAGGCCAAGCTGCTTCAGCCGCGGCAGGACGCGGATGCCGCCTGCGTCGAGCACGAAGCTGACCAGAAGGCGTGTGCCGCCCGCCACCGTTACGGACTGCGCGAGGCGCACCGCATCATAGTCGATCCGGACAAGATAATCGCCCGGCGGCACCTTGGCGTCGGCCTCGGGCACGGTGGCGCTGTAAATCGGTTCGCCGTCGGGCGTGGTGATCGTCCACGATACGGGACGCTGGATGATGCCGCCATCTTCGGTCAAGCGCGCCGTCAGTTCCAGTGCTTCATGGCCAGACGGCACGGTCTCGATCGCGATGTCATGGGCGACGGGATGGGGCAAGGCGGCCGCTGTGCCTTGCGGCAGGCCCGATACCTCTGTGTTGCTGGTTGCGGCCGAGTGGGCAAATGTGGGAGCGACGATGGTTACAAGGGCGACCAGAAAAAGAACCGCCGCCACGTTCAGCAAGGATCGTGCTGTGGCGTGGCGGCGGTGATGCGCAGCACGGATGATGTTGTTGTGCTCGCTGTCAGTCCCCATACTCAACTCTCCCCCAGCCAATGGACCGGCCGGTGCAGGAAAGGTGCCACGCCACCGTCGCTGCCCGCAATCGCTTCGTTAATGAATGGTTAACGAAGCCGCTTAAATTGCCGGGATTGCCTTTCCATTGATCCCCCGCCAGAGTGCCGCCACCATGACAAATCTCAATGATATCTCCTCTGTTCTCACCCTTCTTGCCACCCGGAAATCCGCCTCCGCCAAGGCGATGGGCGAGCCCGGGCCAACGCCGGAACAACTGCAAACCATTCTCTCCTGCGCCGTGCGCGTGCCCGATCACGGCAAGCTTACGCCGTGGCGGTTCATTCTCTTTGAAGGCGATGCAAGGGCCCGATTTGGCAAGGAAATGCGCAAGCGCTGGGCGGAACTGAATCCTGCCCACGGCGAGGATACGCTTGGCTTTGTGGAGCGGCTTTTCCTGCGTGCGCCTGCCGTGCTGGCGGTGATTTCCTGCGCCGCACCTCATGCAAAGATCCCTGAGTGGGAACAGATCCTCTCATCTGCCGCCGTGTGCCAGACCATTCTTCTCGCCGCGACGGCGCTGGGCGTCGGCTGCCAGTGGAATACCGACTGGGTGGCCTATGATGAAGGCATGGCCAGGGTCATGGGCCTTAAGCCAAACGAGAAGGTGGCCGGGTTCATCTATCTCGGCACATCGGCTGTGCCATTAGAGGACAGGCCGCGGCCTGATCCGCAATCGCTTCTGACCCGCTGGAGTGCATGATGGCCATTCTCGGTATTCTTTTCGATAAGGACGGCACTCTGATTTCGGTGAACGAAACCTGGGTGCCGATCTACCGCAAAATGCTCTCCGATCTTTTCCATACCGATTTCGATGGCGCGGATGCGTTGATGGAGAAGGCCGGGCTGGACCGCGCCACCGGCACCTTCAAGGCAGGTTCGATCCTCGCCAGTGGCACCACGCGGCAAATGATCGACATCTGGTGGCCGGGCCTTGACGAAAAGGGCGTGGCGGAAAAAATCCGCGTCCTCGATCATGATTATGCGCCGATGGTGAAAGAGTCTCTTAAGCCTCTCATGCCGCTTGAACCGATCTTCACGGAATTGCGCGCCATGGGGCTGAAACTGGGCGTTGCCACCAATGACAGCCATGTCTCCGCCACCAACCACATGGCGCATATCGGCGTGGTGGAGCACTTCGAGGAAATCATCGCCGCCGACACGGTGCCGGTGGCAAAGCCCTCCGGCAACATGATCCGCCGTTTCGCCGAGATTACGGGATTGAAGCCGTCCGAAATCGCCATGGTGGGCGACAATTCACACGACATTGAAGAGGCGCGGAACGGTGGGGCAGGGCTTGCGGTCGCGGTTCTCTCCGGCAATGCGGCGCGGGAAGACCTCGAGCATCTCGCTGACTACACCATCGCCAGCGTGGCCGATCTGCCCGCCCTGCTGAGATCGCTCTGATGTTTTATGACGCCCTCCGCAACGATCACGGGCTGGAGGTCGATCCTTTCAAGGCCATTGTGGCGCCGAGGCCCATCGGCTGGGTGTCCACGCTGTCGCGCGATGGCATCGCCAATCTCGCACCCTTCAGTTTCTTCAATGCCGTGGCCGATGATCCGCATTATGTCGTGCTGGGGATCGGCGCGGGGAAGGACACGCTGCGCAATGCCCGGGAGACGGGTGAATTCGCGGTGAACATGGCCACCTCCAAACTCCGTGAGCAGATGAATGCCAGTTCGGCAAGTGCTGCTCCCCATGTGGATGAATTCGATCTCGTCCATCTGGCCAAGGCTCCCTGCCGGATGATCCGCAGCCCCCGCGTGGGCGAAAGCCCCGCCTGCCTCGAATGCCGTGTGTTTAAGATTGAAGACTTGCCCGATGACGAGGGCCATATGCATTATGGCCTCATCATCGGCCGCGTCATCGGCATTCACATTGACGACCGCTTCATCGATAATGGCCGGGTGAATACCGCCGCCATGCAACCGATCGCCCGCATGGGCTATAGTGAATATGCCACGGTCACCGAAGCGTGGCGCATGCGGCGGCCGGGTTGACGGACGGCGCCGGAGAGAGTGACAGCATGCCATGCGACCGTGACGCAGGATACCAGACGGCCAGCCGCGCAAAGCGGGCAAAGGCAGGTTCCTGATGCGCCTCGCCCTTGATCCGTCACTGGGCTCGCGTTTCGGGCCTGTCTCCTATACTCCGGCTGACGCACCAACCGGACTGACGTTGGTCACCGCGAAATCCAACCGCACGCCGGGTTTCGATGTCGTGCTCACCGATCCGCAAGACGGCGACGTGCTGCGCTGGCAGCGCTCCTCGGCGTCGGACGGTCTGGTTACGGTGGATCACAGGCTCACCACAGCGGAAATCGCGGCGGGCGTGCTGGTCACGGGTTTCGGCGCCATCCCCGGTGACACGTATGACTTCAGTGTGGCGCATGGCCGGGGCGGGCTGTTCTCGGCATTCTCCAATGTGGTGCATGCCAGGATCAGCGACGCACAGGCGGTTCTGACTCCCAACAGCCTGACGGCGGTGCAGAGTGGCGCAAATGTCGTGGGCGGCGTTACCTTTGCGGATACACCGCTCACCATCGGCAAGCGCACCCTGATCTTGGCCTCCTTCTATAATAGTGGCGGGGTGCCGGCGAAGGCCAATACCTCCTGCACCATCGACGGCATTGCGGCGTCCTGTATCGCCTGGGCCGGAGGCGGCGATTCCCATGTGGTGGCGCTGTTCCTTGCGGCAAGCGCTGCGGCGCACGTCAAAGGGCCCGTTGTGCTGAGCTATCCGGGCGAGCAGGCTTTCGTGGTGGATTGCGCCAGCTATGCCGTGGACAATTTCGACGGGACGGTGAGCGCGATACGCTCCACAGGCGGCGGCACGGCTGATCGCGCGGACAGTTTCGCGATTCCCGACAAGGGGTGCGGGCTGGTTCTGTATCTCTCGACCAACGGCAAACCCACATGGGAGTGGCCCGCCAGCGCGGCGGGACCAAGCGATAAGCTGATCTATATCCGCCACATAAACAGCGGCAACACGACCGAAACCTATTCCGTCGGCAACGGGTCTTACGGCCAGGCGGTGGCCTTTGTGTTGGAGAACGGCTGATGCCCGCCGGAAACGCGCTCGTCAACTGGGACTGGCCGCACTGGGGCGCGCTCCCCTATGCCATCAACATCCTCAAGATGTGTTACAGCCAGCAGGCCCCCACAGCACCTGCTCACTTTGTGTGGCAGCGCCAGCTTGACGTTTATGGCTTTCCTAACGTCCCGTGGCTGAAGCACCAGATCAACAATTACTTCCAGGCCTTCAATGACAAATCCGGTTACACCGGCAAGTATCACCTGAAGTGGGACGGCAAGGCAGGCAAGACGGGCCTCGGATTCGGCGGCGGCATTTCCAATGTTGCGGTAAAAAGCGGCAAGGGCGTGAGCATTCAGCTTGTCGGCGGCGACACCGGGCTGGAGTTTTCTGGCACGGACGGTTTCATCGAATTCAATATCGGATCGACGGTGCAAGCCGCGATCAGCTTCATGACGGATGGCGTTCCGTGGAATGGCACCTGCCGCAACATGCGCCTGTTCCGCGCCGATGACGCGGCCGATGAGGCGGCCGGCAAACTCATCCGTCAGGAGGTGAAGGATTACTTCAAGGCGCTGAAGGTGCGGGCGATCCGGACGATGGACATGAACGGCGTCAACAACGGCTCCGGCGCTTTATGGAAGTATCGCCGCAAGGTGGAAGACTTCGACTGGTATGGTTCCTCGCGCTACATGGCGGGCGCGTGGGTGGGCGACATCGCCGGGATAAACGCGTTTATCGCCGGTCTTGGCAGCGACCACGATGCGAAAGACTGGCAGGACGGAGAAACCTATCAGGGGCTGGTGCTCCATCAGCAGACAGCGCAGGCCAGCGTGGATTTTGGGGCGCGGGGCTTCAAGGACGTCGTGGCGATTGGCGGCTGGCCCGTCACATCTCCCGCCGGCACGGTCACCGACACCATCATGCCCCGCGCCAATACCTTCGTTTACCATGGGCTCCTCGACCGGGTGATCTGGAACGCCGTCAATTTTCAAAGCGGCTTCGGCATGGATGACGGCGTGCCGTGGGAAGTGATCGCCGAGATCTGCATCGGCGTAGGTTGCGACTGCTACATCACCATTCCCGTCAACTATACGCCGGCCTCCATTCAGTCCTTGGGCGCGCTGATGGGCAAATTATTGGCCGGAACCGGCCTCACCTGTTACGCCGAACTGGGCAATGAATGCTGGAATGGCCTGTTCTCGCAAGCGCAGATCATGGGGCAGATCAGCTCCAAGCTTGGGCTCAATGCCGACCCCAATATTGGACGCTTCTCCGCCCAGGGCATGTTGCACCGGCGCGCCATGGAGGCCTTCGCCACCGGCTGGCGCGAAGCCGGAGCGTCAATGGATTTCCTCAAACGCGTTCTTGGCGTGCAAATGGCCACAGGCAACCCTGCGGGCATCGCGCCCCTACTGTTTGAAGGCATCGAACTTTCCAAATACGGTTATGACACCGTTGGCAATCGCCCGATCGACCATACCGACCTGGTAGCGGCGGCGCCCTATGTGATGGGTGGCACCCTTCAGGCGAGTTACAACTGGAAGCCTTCTGTCCAGAATGTCTCGATGCTCCAGGCGGCCTGTGATGCAGCGGATGCCTATGCCGGCGGTGGTGCAGGCATCAATACCGCATTGGCCTGGGTCGATAACGACATGCGGCGGGGCGTGGACAACACAGGCGTGCCGTGGATGATGACGCTCTCCCAGATCATGAGCTTCATGCAGCGCTGGAACGATCTGCTGAACGGCTACAACAAGACCCGCGCCAGCCCGGTCCGCATTGGATGCTATGAGGGGGGAACCGAAGTCTTCTGGCCCAATGTCGATCAATGTGCCGCCCTTGGCGTTCCGGCGGTCTATGGCTCCGGCACGGGCACGGCCTATCCGAACAAGGGTGTGACAGGCGGGGACAGGATCCGGAACATGGTGATCGCCTGGCGCAATAGCCCGCTCGCCTCGACGTTCATCGAGGATTATTACTCCGGCCTTCAGGCGCTCTCGAACATTGGCCTCGCGGGGCAATATTGCCATGTGCTGGGAAGCGAGGCGAACTGGGGGAACCAGTGGGGATTCTACACGCCCGACACGGGCCTGACGGCGGGCTTGCGGGTTGCGAACGCGAAGCCCCGGCGCCTCATGCGCGCCAATGGAATCTGATTGCACGGCTACCCCCTCGGCTGAACCCGGAAATGCTCTGCAATAGGAGGTTGCAACTTCCTTCGCCTGAGTCGCGGCACGAGTCGTGAACAGGCCCGGAACGCCGCAATTCGGCCATTGTTCATAAACCTGTTGAAAACAGGTCTTTCCAAAGATTTTTCAATCACTTCGAGCCTGTGGAAAAGCTGTGGATAACCCTGTTAACAGGTCATTAACCATGGGCGCGCAGGAGTCGAGGCAACAAGAGACTGCAGGGCGATGGGATGCCGGCAAGGCTGAAAGGACAAGTAGACATGACACGGTGTCTGCTGATTGATGAAGACGGGTTGGAAGCAGATCGCCTGCAGACCCTGCTTGGCGCTCTGGGCATCGACACGGCCAAGCGAGCCGATGCCGAAGATGCTTTGGCCTATTGCAACGACAATGCGCCCGATGTGGTGCTGCTTTCCGCCGCCGGCGCGTCGGAACGCCCGGGCGATTTCGTGCGCCGCCTGCGCCGCAAGGTGGGCGGCAAGCAGCCTGTTGTGTTTCTCTATGCCGACACGCCCGACACGGACATGATCGGCCAGAGCATTCTGCAGGGTGCCGCGGACGTGCTGATGAAGCCGTTCGACCATGATATCCTGGCGTTCAAGCTGAAGCAGGCAGGGATCGTTGGTTAACAGGCGTGGTGAACCGAATATTAACGAGTGACTGCCACGTTAACCGGGTTCCTGCACGAAGCCACGGTGCCAGCCTTGACCGACACAGTTTCTCCCGCTCTCGACATCAGCATTTTTGAACAGGTTCTTGAACAAGGTTCCGCCGCCCAGCGCCTGACGCTGGCGCGCCAGCTTGCCTCATTCACCTCCGATGCCGAAACGCCTGCCATCGAGCGCGATCATATCGTTCCGGTGATGCTGAAACTGGCTGTCGATACCGATCCGGACGTGCGCCGCGCGCTGGCGGATGGCGTCGCAGCCACAGGGCTTCTTCACGCCGACATTCTCTTTTCCATCATCGCTGACGAAGACGACATTGCGCTGCCCTTCCTTGGCGCAACACCGGCGCTCACTTATTGGCACATGCTGGCGGTGCTGAAGGTGGGCGACCCCGCGCGGCAATCGGCCATCGCTCTCCGGGCCGATCTCTCGGCGGAATCGCGCGCGTTCATCATCAAATCGGCCCCGCTCGATGTTTGCCTGGCGCTGTTCGATAACCCCGCCGTGCATCTGAGCGAAGAGGAATATCACTCGCTCTATACGCGCTTCGGCCAGTCTCAGGAGATGGCGGAACGCTTACTTGCCTGTAGCGACCTGCCGCTCGATATCCGCATTCTGCAGGCCAAGCGCGCCTCGAACCGGATGCATCAACTGATGGCGGAACGCGGCTGGGTGGCCGCCAATGACGCCGCCGAACTGGTGGCGGATGCCGAAGAAACGGCGATTCTCAATATTCTGGTTTCAGCGGAGCCCAAGGAACTGGTGCGTGTCGTCGAGTTCCTGGTGTCGAGGAACATGCTGACGCCCTCGATCATCGTGCGCGCGGCCTGCCTGGGCGAATTGCATGTCGTTGAATGCGCCATGGCCAACCTGGCCGGCGTTCACGTTCTCCGTGCCCGCGATCTGATGGCGGGCCGGGCCATGGGCGGGTTCAAGAGCCTCCACGCCAAATCCGGCCTGCCGCCATCCTGCCTTGCCGTTCTGCAAGCCGCCTGCGATGTGGCGCGCGAGGAAGCGGAAGAGGGCACCACGCTTGATGCCGAAGGCTTCGGGCGGAGGCTCGTCGAGGCGCTGATGACGCGCTATGAAAGCTTCGGCTTCAAGGACCGGGCAAAACATTTGGAGGTTGTCGGGCGTTTTGCCGAAGACCGGGTGCGCATCATCGCCCGCCGCCTCCGCGCCGACATCGTGCGCGCCGCCTAAAACTCCACCCCCGCCTGCGCTTTCACGCCGGAACGGAACGGGTGCTTCACCTGTTCCATCTCGGTCACGAGATCGGCGATCTCGATCAGTTCGTCACTGGCATTGCGCCCGGTGACGATGACATGCTTGTCGGCCGGCTTTGATTTCAGCACCTCGATCACCTCCTGCAGCGGCAGGTAATCGTAGCGCAGCACGATGTTGAGTTCGTCAAGCAGCACCATGCGGCAGGAGGGATCGGCGATCATCTTCTTTGCCTCCTCCCACGCCGCCTGTGCATGGGCCACATCGCGCGCCCTGTCCTGCGTTTCCCAGGTGAAGCCTTCGCCCATCGCCTTGATGGTGACGAGCTCCGGAAATTTTTCCAGAATGGTGCGCTCGCCGGTGCTCCACGCCCCTTTGACGAACTGGATCACGCCCACTTTCATGCCGTGCCCCATGGCGCGGAACACCATGCCGAAGCCCGCCGTGGACTTGCCCTTGCCCTTGCCGGTGTGAACGATGAGCAGGCCCTTCTCGATCGTCTTGCCCGCCATGATCTTGTCGCGCACGGCTTTCTTCTTCGCCATCTTTTCGTGATGGCGTTCCGCATTGTGGTCGTTCTCGATCTCGCTCATCGGGACAGCTCCTTCAGAAGGTCATGGACGGAGTTGAGGCGGGGCGTCCACAGGCCCCGGTCTATCGCTTCTTCAAACCGCCGGAAAATTTCCTTCAGCGCCGAAGGATTGTTGGCGGCGATGAAGCCTCGCGTTTCAGCATCGGCCAGATAGGCATCATAGGCCAGATCGAAATGATGGCTCTTCACCGCGCCCGTGGTGGCGGCGAAGGCGAACATGTAATCCACCGTCGCTGCGATCTCGAATGCGCCCTTGTAGCCGTGCCGCTTGACGCCCGCGATCCACTTGGGATTGACGACGCGCGAACGCATGACGCGCGACACCTCTTCCTCGAGCGTGCGGATGACGGGGCGCTCGGGGCGCGAATGATCATTGTGATAGACGCGGGGGCGGCTGCCCGAGGCCTGTTCCACCGCCGCCGTCATGCCGCCTTCGAACTGGTAATAGTCATCGGAATCGAGAAGGTCATGCTCGCGGTTGTCCTGATTGTGCACCACCGCCTCGATGCGCGACAGGCGCTCGGTGAAGGTCCTGACGTCATTCACGCCATGCGCCTTGGCGCCATAGGCATAGGCGCCCCAGGTGACATAGGCGGCTGCGAGATCGGCGCGCGACTCCCAGATTTTTTCGTCGATCAATGCCTGAAGCCCCGCGCCATAAGCGCCGGGCATGGCGCCGAAGATGCGGTGCCCGGCAATCTCCTGCGCTGCCTCGCGCGCAACGCCCGAGGAGGCGAGTGCCGCAGCCTGGGCCTTCATCCGCTCGGCGATGGGGTTATCCGCACCATCTTCATCGAGCGCGCCCGCCGCGCGCATTGCCTTGTCGAGCAATTCGATCTGAGAGGGAAAGGCATCGCGGAAGAAGCCGGAAATGCGGAGCGTCACATCCACGCGCGGCCGGCCCAGCACAGCGAGCGGCAGGAGATCAAAGCCGGTGACCCGCCAGCTTGAAGGCTCCCAAACCGGGCGCGCGCCGATCAGGGCCAGCGCCTGCGCAATGTCATCGCCGCCGGTCCGCATATTGGACGTTCCCCAAGCAGAAAGTCCAATGGATTTAGGATATTGGCCAAAGTCCTGAAAGTGCCGTGTGAGAAGGTTTTCAGCCGATTTCTGCCCCAGCGCCCAGGCCGTTGGCGTCGGCACGGTGCGGTTGTCCAGGGAATAGAAATTGCGGCCGGTGGGCAGCACGTCCACCCGTCCGCGCGTGGGGGCACCCGAAGCGCCAGGGGCCACGCGCCGTCCAGCCAGCCCGGCCAGAACGGCGGCGATTTCGGCAGGGCCACAAGCCCGGAGCGCCGGTTGCAGGCGCTGCGTGATCTCCTCAATCACCAATGACGACGCGGGGCCCGCAGGAGCAAGTGTTGCGGCGAAGAGTTCCAGCCGTTCCACCGTGTCGCCGTTGCTGCGCCACGGATCGGATGTGAGAGTCTGCAATGGAGCAGGCCTCGCCCCCAGCCACGGCTTCGCCATGTCGCAGGTGAGGGGATCGAAATCGCCCAATCCGAAATCATGGGCGAGGGCGCGGATCAGCGAAGCATCGCGCCCTTCACCCAGTCCGCGCGGCACACGGGCCAGCGCCACCAGCAGATCGGTTTCGAGCCTGCCTTCAGGGCTTGACCCCAGAATGTGCAGGCCATCGCGGATCTGCGCTTCCTTGAGATCGCAGAGAAAGGCGTCGAGGCGCTGGAGATCGTCATCCTCATCGCCGGTGAAGCCTGCATCGACATCGAGCCTGGAACTTCGCGTAAGGTCGATGATCTCGCGCTTCAACGCGCCGAGACGCCGCTGGTCGAGGCCCGAGGCCAGATAATATTCATCGACCAGCGCTTCGAGGTCCTTGAGCGGCCCATAGGTTTCGGCGCGCGTCAGCGGCGGCGTCAGATGATCGATGATGACGGCGGAGGTGCGGCGCTTCGCCTGCGTGCCTTCGCCAGGATCATTGACGATGAAGGGATAGAGCTGCGGCATGGCTCCAAGCACCGCTTCCGGAAAACACGCCGCCGAGAGGGCCGTGGCCTTGCCCGGCAGCCATTCGAGATTGCCGTGCTTGCCGTTGTGAATGATGGCGTGCGCGCCGAACACATGACGCAGATAGAAATAGAAAGCGAGATAGCCATGCGGCGGCACAAGCGCCGGGTCATGGTAGGTTGCCTTGGGGTCGATGTTGTAACCGCGCGCGGGTTGAATGGCCGTGGCAGCATTGCCGTTAAGGCGGATCGCCAGGTGAAACGCGCCTTCCCGGAAGAAGGGATCTGAGGAGGGCTCGCCCCATTGCGCAGTCATCCGTGTACGGATGGACTCCGGAAGGGCGTCGAACGACGCGAGGTAGTCCGCCAGCGGAAGTATTGCGTCTGTCGGCCCCTTCCGCGCCGCGATCAGGTCTTCCACCAGTGCGTTGCCGGAAGACGGGATGGCGGGGATCGCATAACCCGTCTCCGCCAGCGCCTTGAGGATCGCGACGGTGCTGGCGGGCGTATCATAGCCGACACCATTGGCCACGCGGCCTTCCTTGTCGGGATAATTGGCGAGGACGATCGCCACCTTGCGCTCTGCCGCCGCCGTGCGCCTGAGCTTCGCCCAATTGGCTGCAAGGTTCGCAACGAAGTCCACCCGGTCTGGAACGGGGCGATAGGTGACGATGCGGCATTGCGTCTTCTCATGCCATGCACTGTCGGCCTTGAAGGAAATGGCGCGGCTGTGGATGCGGCCATCCAGTTCCGGCAGCACCATGTTCATGGCGAGGTCGCGGGCGCTCAGGCCCTGGGCACTCTCCCGCCAGTTTTCCTCGGATGTTCCCGCCAGCACCACTTGCAGAACCGGGCAATCGAAGCGGGCGAGCGGATCGCCCTGACCGGCGGAGGAAACGGCAAAGCTGGTGGCGTTCAGGATTGTATCCGGTGCTTTGAGATGTTCCCCGATCAGGTCCACGCTCGCGGCGTCTTTCAGGCTGGCAACGGCCAGGGCCACGGTGCCGATGCCGCGCTGGCTGAGCGCATCGATTAGCGCATCGATGGGGGCGGTCTGGCCGCCTTCAAGCACGGAGCGGTAGAACAGCAATCCCGCTACCGGCTGTCCGGGTACGGAGGAATTCCGGTAGGCCAGCGCCTTGGGCAGGGGCTGCGCAGGGCTGGGAGGCGGTGTTCCCACGAGGATGTGGCGGCAATAGCCCAGAAATACCTGCGCATTGGGTTCGCCGCCCATCACGAGATATTGCCGCAGCCGCTCGCACTCGGAAGGAGGAAGCGTCGAACGCGCGGCGAGTTCCGGGTCGGGCTGCGCGTCGCCCGGCAGCACGGCAAGCGGGATGTTATGAGCCCGCGCCAGCGCCTCGATCTGCTCTAGGCCATATGGCCAATAGGCGGCACCGCCGAGCAGGCGCAGCACGATAAGCTTCGCCTTTGCCAGCGTCTTTTCGCAATAGAGATCGACGGACATGTTGTGTTGAAGCTGCAGCAGATTGGCGAGGCGGACCGATGGCCCTTCAAACCCGTCCGCCGCGCGGGCCAGCAAGGCCAGCTCACTATCCGCTGCCGACAGCACGATGATATCGCCAGGCGGCTGGGCAAGGTCGATTGCCTCAGCGCCTTGGCCGATAACACCCGAAGTGGTGGCGAGGAGGTGCATCAGCCTTTGAGCGAGGCCTCGATCGCCGCTCTGTCCAAATGTTTTTCGCCGATCACCACAAGCTCTGTGCTGCGGGTTTCGCCGGGTTTCCACGGGCGGTCGAAATAGCTGTCGAGCCGGGGGCCCACCGCCTGAACGACGAGGCGGGAGGGCGAGCCCTTGACGTCCGCAAATCCCTTGAGCCTGAGAATCTCATGCTGCTCGATGGTGCGCGCGATGCGGGCGGCAAGGCCTGCCCGCTCTTGTTGCCCTTCGAGAGCCACAATGAAGGTGACGAAATCATCATGGTCATGCTGCACCTCGCCTTCCATTTCGTGGTGCGAGAGGCGGTTGCCCATGTCGTCCTCGGCGGCAGCACTCACGCCAAGCAGCGCGGCCGTGTCGATCACGCCATGCGTGGTGGGCACGAGCCTCGTGCCTTTGCGCACCTGGGCTTTCAGGTCCGATGTGACTGACGCCAGCTCGTCCTTGCCCAGCAAATCCGTCTTGTTGACGATCACCATATCGGCGCAGTTGAGCTGATCCTCGAACAGTTCCTCGATTGGATTCTCATGTTCGACGTTGGGATCGGCGGCGCGCTGGGCGGCCACGGCTTCTTCATCATCGGCGAAGCGGCCTTCGGCCAGCGCCTTGGCGTCCACCACCGTCACCACGCCATCGACGGTGACGCGCGATTTGATTTCCGGCCAGTTGAAGGCGCGCACCAGCGGCTGGGGCAGGGCGAGGCCAGATGTTTCAATGACGATGTGCGAGGGCGGATCGGCGCGGTCGAGCAGCTTTTTCATGGTGGGCACGAAATCATCAGCCACCGTGCAGCAGATGCAGCCGTTGGAAAGCTCGATCACATCCTCCTCGCGGCAGAGCGCGTCGCCGCAGCCCTTGAGGATGCCGCCGTCCACGCCCACATCGCCGAACTCGTTGATGATGAGCGCGATGCGGCGGCCATCGGCGTTTTCCAGGAGATGGCGCACCAGCGTTGTCTTGCCCGCACCGAGGAAGCCGGTGATGACGGTGGCGGGAATCTTTTGCGGGTTCGTTTGATGGTTCATGGCGCGCCAACTCCGCGCGGCAGAATATCAGGCAGGCATGCGGTCATGGACACCCTCCGTGAGACCAGTTGTTATGGGGGCGGAATGCCCCCTGGATGACGCGGCAGGTTTCCTGACTCTGCGGGTCTCTGGCGTCCTGCGGCCTTCCCGGTTGCCCAGTGGCCATGATGCAGGAAACCTCGCCGCTTACAGTTGCGGGGGCAGTCGCGGATTTGGCCTGTCCTGGGATGGCCGCACCGTGTTCCCTCTTCGGCCCCGATTTTGCGACCGGGGCACCGCGTCAGGGGCTATCTGGCAGACGGGGGGCTTTCCCGTCAATGCGGGGCGCGGCAGGTTGCGGACGGGATGCGGCAACGGCGGTCGAAACGGTCTCTTAACCCTATTCCCCGACAATCCGGGGATCATGAGCCCGCGTAAACTTCTTCTCGCGTCTGTCAGTGCTGTGTTTCTTGCTGCATGTGCGGCGGCATCCGGCAATGCGGCAGCCGCCACGCCAAGCGACAGCGCCCAACTGGCGAGCAGCGCCTACCAGGCCTTGAGCGCGGGCGATCCCACGACCGCAGTGGATCAATATTCCAAGGCCATTGAATCGGGTGACCTGACGCCCGCCGTGCTGGCCAATGCATTTCTCAACCGGGGCCTGGCCTATCAACGCCTCAACCAGCACAATGAGGCGATCAGCGATTATACGGCCGCGCTCAGGATTGACGCGATGCCGCCCAAGCTCCGCGCCATGGCGCTCTATAATCGTGGTCTTTCCTATCAGAAAGTGCAGCAGCCAGCACTTGCGATGGAGGATTATACCGGCGCGCTGTTCCTCGATCAGGGCTTTGCCCATGCCTATTACAGCCGCGCAAATCTCCTGCGCTCCAGCGGGCAAAACCTCTTCGCCCTGCAGGACTACGATAAGGCTTTGGCGTCCGGCCACCCCGATCCGGCGCGCGTTCACTATGGTGAAGCGCTGACCTATGAAGCGATGAATCGCCCGGACAGCGTACGTGAAGAACTGACGAAGGCCCTTGCTGCCAACCCCGATTTTGAACCCGCGAAACAGAAGCTGGCCAGCCTGGCCGTCACGCCCGTTGCTGAAACAGCGGATAATATCCAGACGGCGTCGGTGGAACAGCAGGTTCCCGCCCGCCTTGGCCAATTGCCTGTCGCCCCCACCTCCAAGCCGCACAAGAAATCGATCACTGATCGTATTCCCGTCCAGGACGAACAGGCGCCGCCGCCAGATGAAAAGGTCGTGGCGATCGAGCCTGCCGGTGACAGCACCACGCCTGCCGCAGAGGATACGCAGCCGGCCGTGCAGGAAGTGGCGTCCGCGGAGGCAGCACCTGCGGCCACGGAAGATCCCTCTCCCGCCATCACGGGCTGGACGGTACAGATCGCCTCCGCCGGGACCGAAGAGGCAGCCTGGTCCACCTTCAAGAAGATGCAGGCCAAGTATTCCGTGCTGGCGGACAAGAAACCCGTGGTCGTCAAAGCCGATCTTGGGACGAAGGGCACATTCTATCGCGTGCGCCTGACCGGCTTTGATGAACAGAACGGTGCCAAATCGGCCTGTTCAAAGCTGAAAGCCAAGGGTGTTCGCTGCTTTGTGAGCAAGGCTGCATCGTAGATTTGCCGTCGCCACAATTCTTAAGACTGTATGGAATGACTTAGGGGCAGCTTAAATCGCTTCTCATACATTACGCTGGCGTAATGATGAGATGGCGAGAACGTGCATGCTTTCGGAATACCAGCGCCTGATGTGGCAATGGCAGCAGGATGAACCCGTTTTGTCCCAGGGGGAGAATTCGCATCCGTTCGGCGCCGAGCTCGCAAGCGCATACAACTCCTATTTCACCGAAATTTCCCAGCAGCTCATTGCCGCGATCCATGTCAACGAGCCGGCATTCTTTGAGGGCCTGATCATCGACGTCATGCTCGCCATGGGTTACGGCGGGCGCCGCCGCGACATGGCGAAGCGGCTGGGAAGGACCGGCGATGGCGGCGTGGATGGCCTGATCTCACTCGATTTTCTGGGGCTCGATCTTGTTTACCTGCAAGCCAAGCGCCTGAAGCCGGGCAATGTCGTTCCGATCACCGATGTGCGCGATTTTGCCGGCAGCCTTGATGCGCATCACACGGGAAAAGGCATTTTCGTCACCACCAGCCATTTCTCGCCCCAGGCTGTGGATTTTTGCGCACGCCTGCCGCGCCGCATCGCGCTGGTGGACGGCCAGCAATTCGCCGAACTCATGCTCCGCCACAATATCGGGGTGCATGTTCAGGCGTCCTACCAGTTCAAGCGGATCGACCGGGATTATTTCCGCATGCGCAGCCGCGAGCCCGCCGGGCCGCGCTGAGGCACTATTCCTTGAGCAAGAAGGTGACTTTCATGTTCACCCGCCATTCCGCGATCTTGCCGTTCTTGACCACGCATTTCACCTCCTGAAGCCAGGCACCCTCCACATTGTCGAGCGTGGTGTCGGCGCGGCGGATGCCGTTTTCAACAGCGTCTTCAATCGATTTGGAGGAGGAGGCGGTGAGTTCGATGACTTTCGCAACGGAATCGGACATGGGCATCTCCTGACTGCTGGAACCGGGGAAAACCGCTCTAAAGTGGTTTCCCGGAACGGGATGCTATCATAGGATTGCGCCACGAAACCGGGTTTTTGCAAAAGGTCCATGGCTCTCAATCTCATCAAGCTCTGCGTCGGCGTCAGCGAGGTCAGCGAACTGCAGCACTGGATCAGGGAGTGCAGGAAGGGGCGCGATACGCTGGACCACGTGACGCGCATGTTCCCCAAGCGGCGGGAGGAAATCCTGCCCGGCGGATCGCTTTACTGGGTGATCAAGGGACTGGTGCTGTGCCGTCAGCCGATCGTCGGCCTCGATCCCGTCAAGGGCGATGACGGCATAGAACGCTGCCGTATCGTCTTCGCGCCGAAGATCATCGCGGTTGAGCCGCAGCCGCGCCGCGCCTTTCAGGGCTGGCGCTATCTCGAGGAAGAGGATGCGCCGCGTGATGTGAAGCAGGGTGCCGCGGCCACGGGCATGCCGGAAAAAATGCGCCGCGATCTGGCCGAACTCGGGCTGTTGTGATTGCCCGCCGCCTGAAGGCCGGCGATGACGCGGCGGGTGCCGCGCAACTGCTCATCCGCTTTTTTGCCGAAGAGCATTTCGATACGCGTCCGGAGGTGATCACGGCGCGGCTTGGCACGATGCTGACGCTCGACACCTGCGGCGTGTTTCTGGCGGAGGCGGAGGGAGAGGCGATCGGTGTTGCAACCGTCTCGCTCGAATTCGGCATCGAGTTCGGCTGGTGGGCGGAGATGGGCGATCTCTATGTGCTGCCGGGCTGGCGGGGCAGGGGCATATCGCGCGCACTGGCCGGGGCGGCCGAAACCTTTTTGCGGAGCAAGGGTGCGGCCGGCTATCAGGTGACGGTAACGCCCTACGCGAGCGGCGCGCACGGGCTGGAACAGTTTTACCAGAAGCTCGGCTTCAGCGGCGAAGGCCGCAAACTGCTGTCGCGTGCACTCTAAACCGCGATGTTGTCGATCAGCCGTGTCTTGCCGTTCCATGCGGCGGCGAGGAGGCGCAGGGGTTCTCCCGGTGCTGAGGGCTCTGACAGCGTCAGCGCATTTCGCGCGGCGACATAATCAACCTTGAAGCCCTCCCGCGCCAGCATATCCGCCGCGTGTGATGCCGCCACATGCGGGACCTGGCCCGCCCGTATTTGATCAGCGGCGTGCGAAAGCGTGCGATAGATGGCCGTCGCCTTCTTTCGTTCTTCCGGCGAGAGATAGGCATTCCTCGATGACATGGCGAGGCCATCGCCCTCACGCACCGTGGGGATGCCGATCACCTCAATGGGAAGATCGAGATCGCGCGCCATGCGCTTCACCACCATCAGCTGCTGGTAATCCTTTTCACCGAACATGGCGAAATCCGCACCCGTCTGGATGAAGAGTTTGCTGACAATGGTTGTGACGCCATCGAAGAATTGCGGGCGGAACCGGTCTTCAAGCCCCGCTTTGGCCGGCCCCGCGACTGAAACAGTGGTGGCGAAACCCGGCGGATAAATCTCCTCGGGCGATGGCGCGAACACCAGATCGCATCCCGCACCTTCGAGTTTCGCCAGATCACCAGCTTCATCACGCGGGTAGCGGCCAAGGTCTTCGGTGGCGGCAAACTGCCGGGGGTTCACGAAGATGGTCGTGATAACCTTGGGCGCGCGCTTCAACCCCTCGCGCACCAGCGTCATATGGCCTTCATGCAGAGCCCCCATGGTGGGCACCACGGCAGAGCGGAGGCCATCGCCACGCCACTTCGCGGTTTCCTGCCGAAGTGCCGCGACGGTGCGAACGACTTTCGGCGTCATGCGCGGCGCTCCCTTGTTTTGGGAACGGGAAGCAGCGGGCTTTCCTTCACTTCCTCCATCACGAAATAGGAGTGCGTGCTTTCCACCATCGGCAGCGCGCCGATGACGCCGCCCAGAATGTCGCGGTATTCGCTCATGTCGCGCACGCGGATTTTCAGGAGATAGTCGAAGCCGCCGCCCACCATGTGGCATTCGAGGATGGGCTTCACCGGCTTCACCGCCGCGTTGAAAGCCTTGAGCGTGGCCTCGTCCGTGGCCTTGAGGCTGACGGTGACGAACACCATCAGCGCCTGTCCCAGCGCCTTGGGATTGAGCCTTGCGTGATAGCCCGAAATCACGCCATCCTGTTCCAGCCGCCGCATGCGCAGGGTGACGGGCGTGGGCGACAGGTTGATGCGTTTCGCAAGCTCGACGACCGGCAGGCGTCCATCAGTCTGGAGCGCCTCCAGAAGCGCCAGGTCGGCCGGATCGAGATTCTCCACGTTCAGGTTTTGAGACGGCATGTTTTCTCTCATAGAAAGCCAGAATATGGCAGAAGACACCATTCACCGCCTCTCAATTGGTGAGAAGCGTTTCGTGAACTATGGCATATCCAGCCGTCCCTGAGGAGGCCCTTCATGCCCGAATTGCCCAGCCGCTCCGCCATTTCAGCCAGGCTTTTTGCCGACGAAACCGCAACCGTCCGCCAGCTTGCGGCAGAGGCCGCACTTTCGGCGGAAGACAGGCGGCGGGTCGCAGAACTCGCCCGGCAACTCGTGGCGGCGGTGCGGGCGGGCAGGCGGCAACAGGGCGGCATTGACGCCTTCATGCAGGAATATTCGCTCTCTTCGGAAGAGGGCGTGGTGCTGATGTGCCTGGCCGAGGCGCTGCTGCGCATTCCCGACGGCGGCACGGCGGACAAGCTGATCGCCGACAAGATCGGCGGCAAGGACTGGGAAGGCCATCTCGGCCAGTCGGAATCGCTCTTCGTCAACGCCTCGGCCTGGGGGCTGATGCTGACGGGGCGCTTCGTGGAACTGGGCAAGGGGGCGCGCACCGATGTGGGTGGGTTCCTGAAGCGCCTCATCTCGCGCTCGGGCGAACCCATCCTGCGGCAGGCGATGAAGCAGGCCATGCGCATCATGGGCAAGCAATTCGTCCTTGGACGGACGATTGACGAGGCCCTCTCGGTGGCCAAGGCGCAGGAAGCGGAAGGCTATCGCTTCTCCTACGACATGCTGGGCGAGGCGGCCTTCACCATGGAGGATGCAAAACGCTATTTCGCCTCCTACCGGAACGCACTGGAGACATTGGGGGCCAAGACCAAGGGCGATGACATTTTCGCCCGCGCCTCGATCTCGGTGAAGCTTTCCGCCCTTCATCCCCGCTATGAGGAGAAGGAAGAAGCGCGCGTGATGACGGAGCTTCTGCCCAAGGTGGCGGAGCTTTGCGTATTGGCCAAGAAACTCAATGTCGGCCTCACCATCGATGCCGAAGAGGTGAACCGCCTCGACCTGTCGTTCGAGCTGCTGGGACGGCTGGCGCATGATCCGGCCCTTGCGGGATGGAACGGCCTCGGGCTTGCGGTTCAGGCTTACAGCAAGCGCGCCAAGCCGGCGCTGGAGTGGCTGGCGCTGCTCGCCCAGCAATCGGGCCGCAAATTTCCGGTTCGTCTGGTGAAAGGGGCTTATTGGGACACGGAAATCAAACGCTCGCAGGAGGCAGGTTTCCCCGCCTATCCGCTGTTCACCCGCAAGGTTTCGACCGATGTCAGCTATCTGGCCTGCGCCAAATATCTGTTGAGCCGCCGCGATGTGTTCTACCCGCAATTCGCCACCCACAATGCGCATACGCTGGCGGCCATCTCGGTAATGGCGGGCAATGACCGGAGTTTCGAGTTCCAGCGCCTGCATGGCATGGGGCAAGCACTTTATGAGCAGGTTGTAGGCCCCACCAAGATGAACCAGCCCTGCCGCATCTATGCGCCAGTGGGGAGTCATGAGGATCTGCTCGCCTATCTGGTGCGCCGCCTCCTGGAGAACGGCGCCAACACGTCTTTTGTCAACCGGTTGGCCGACGATGAGGCGCCGATTGCGGCGATCATCGCCGATCCGGTGGAGGAGGTGGGGCAGCTGACACAGATTCCGCATCCGCGCATTCCGCTTCCTTCAGATATTTTCCCCGGCCGCAAAAACTCCGCAGGCCATGCCCTGTGGGATGACGCGACGCGCGAAGGCATCGTGCGCGGCATTGAGCAGGAGCTTTCAAAACCCGTCGAGGCCTCGGCGCTGATTGACGGCGCTGCGAGAACGCAAGGCCCGCAGCGCATCATTACGTCGCCGCATGACCGGCGCGTGGTGCTGGGTTCGGTTCGCGAAGCTGATGATGCCGCCATTGCCGCTGCCATGTCCTCCGCCGCCAGGGCGCAGGAGGGCTGGGATGAAATGGGCGGCGAGGCGCGGGCGCAAATCCTCGATCGTGCCGCCGATCTTTATGAGGCGAACACCAATCGCTTTATCGTTCTTCTGGTGCGCGAGGCGGGCAAGAGCCTCGACAATGCAATGGCTGATCTGCGCGAGGCCGTGGATTTTCTCCGCTATTACGCCACCCGCGCGCGCGCCGATTTCTCGGGCGCGCTTCACCTGCCAGGTCCCACCGGTGAGCGCAATGAGATGTCGCTTCATGGGCGTGGCGTCTTCGCCTGCATTGCGCCCTGGAATTTCCCTGTGGCGATTTTCACCGGTCAGGTTGCGGCAGCCCTCGCCGCCGGAAACAGCGTGGTGGCAAAGCCCGCCGAGCAGACGCCGCTGGTGGCGCATGAAGCCGTGAAGCTTCTGCACCGCGCGGGCGTGCCGCCTGCTGTTTTGCATTTCATTCCCGGTGACGGTGCGCGCATCGGCAAGACCTTGCTGGCGCATCCCGCACTCTCTGGCGTGGCCTTCACCGGCTCCAACGAGACCGCATCGATCATCAATCGTGCGCTTGCGGCAAGGGACGGCGCGATCCCGGCGCTGATTGCCGAAACCGGCGGCATGAACGCCATGATCGTCGATTCCTCGGCGCTGCCGGAACAGGCGGTGCGCGATGTTCTGGCCTCGGCCTTCGATAGCGCCGGGCAGCGGTGTTCGGCGGCGCGGCTGCTGTTCGTCCAGGAAGATGTCGCGGGCCGCGTGATCCCCATGCTGAAGGGCGCGATGGAACAACTCGTGACCGGAGACCCGCTGGACTATGCGACGGATGTGGGGCCCGTCATCGATGATGACGCGAAATCCATGCTCAATGCCCACAAGGCGCGCATGGCGCAGGAAGGCAAGGTGATTGCAGACCTGCCACTGTCCGCGGCCTGCGCGCATGGCACCTTCGTCTCACCTGCGGCCTATGAACTCTCGTCAATCTCGACGCTCAAGCGCGAAGTATTTGGCCCCATCCTGCATGTCGTCCGCTTTGCGGGCGATCGCTTGCCGGAGGTCTGTGACCAGCTGAATGCCACGGGCTTCGGCCTGACACTCGGTCTTCACACGCGGATCGAAAGCACGGTGGAGGAGGTGCGCCGCCGCGCCCGCGTCGGCAATCTCTATGTGAACCGCAACCAGATCGGTGCTGTGGTGGGCGCGCAGCCGTTTGGCGGCGAGGGGCTTTCCGGCACCGGCCCCAAGGCGGGTGGCCCGAATTACCTCCACCGCTTCGCCATCGAACGCGTCTGTTCGATCGACACCACGGCGTCCGGCGGCAATGCGGCGCTCATGTCGATGGAGCCCGCCTGAGGCGGCATTTGCGTTTAATTGTCGCGAACGGATTAAGATGGCGGAAGCAGTTTCTGTTCACATTCTCTCAGCATGTTGGTTGATGAGAATTTGCGCCTGGATACGCCCTTCGTCTCCTTTGCCGAGGCGACGCATTATCTTGAACAGATGTGCAAGGAATACCGCGTCCGCCATCTCTCCTATTGGAGTTTGGAGATGGCGGATGGCCTGCCTGATCAGGTTTCGTGGATCGCAACCTATGACCCGGCCTATATGAGCCATTACATGGCGCGCTTCACGCCATTGGGCGATCCGGCTTTCGAGCCCGGTGAGCGCCGCTTGATCGACTGGGATGATCTCAACGCCACGGCCGATGTGGCGGAGGAAATTCAGCGTGAAGCTGAGCATTTCGGCATTGGCCGTCATGGCCTTTCCTATCAGTTCAATGACGGGCTCTCGCGGACGATCATGTTTTCGGCCAATGTCGGGTGTAAGGCTGATGAGTGGCCGGCCGAGCGCCAGCGTGTCAGCCTTGGGCTTCCCGCTTTCGCGCGGCATTTCCATGAGCGGGTCAAAGCCATGGTGGATGCGCGGCGGATTTCCGACGCCGCCTGATCAGCTTTCCCTGACATTGCGCAAGGCGAGCCCGCGGGCAATCGCTGTCGCGCCGAATTTTTCCCGGAGCCTGTCCATCGCCAGTTCCGCCTTTGCTTGCGTCGCCACGCGATTGTCCAAGGTTTCCGTTTCATGCGATGGCTGCGCCGCCGCAAGCCCGGAAATGCCCACGCCGATCAACCGGAACATCGGGCCGGTCGTCTCGCGCTTGAGCAAAGGTGCGGCCGCTTCGAAAATCCGCCGCGCCAAAAGAGTGGGCTCTTCCAGTGAAACATTTCGCGTACGCGACTTAAAGTCTGCCGTCTTGAGCTTCAGCACCACCGTGTGCCCTGCCAGCCCCTGCGCCTTGGCCCGGTGCGACACGCGCTCGGCCAGCCGCCACAGGATGGGCTCCAGCGTGTCATAGTCAGAGATGTCGGTGTTGAAAGTCGTTTCGGAACTGATGCTCTTGGAGGGATCGTCGTTGTGCACATGACGCGCATCTTCGCCGCGCGCCAGGTGATAGAGCCTGGCGCCCATGTTGCCATAGCGCCGCATGAGATCGGATTTTTCCATGCTTTGCAGCTGGCCGATGAGCGTGATGCCGCCCCGCGCCAACTCTTCCTGCATCGCCTTGCCCACACCCCAGATGAGGCTGACCGGCTTTTCGGCCAGAAAACTCAGCGCCTCGGCCTTTCCGAGCACGGAAAAGCCGCGCGGCTTTTCCAGATCTGATGCGACCTTGGCCAGATATTTGTTGTAGGACAACCCCACCGACGCCGATATGCCGAGTTTGGCCTCAATCGCCTTCATCAGGCGCGCCAGCGACATGGCGGGGCTCATCCCATGAAGCCGCGCCGTGCCTGTCAGATCCAGAAACGCCTCGTCGATCGAGAGCGGTTCAACAAGTGGCGTGAGGTCCTGCATCATCTCGCGCACCTGCCGGCCGACGCTCACATATTTCGCCATGTTAGGCTTGATGACCACGGCTTCGGGGCAGAGCTTCAGCGCCTTGAACATCGGCATCGCCGATCTTACGCCCTTGATGCGGGCAATGTAGCAGGCCGTGGACACAACACCGCGCACGCCACCGCCTACGATCACTGGCTTGTCTTCAAGTTCCGGCCGGTCGCGCTTTTCCACCGCCGCATAAAAGGCATCGCAATCGATATGGGCGATCGAAAGATCGTGGAGTTCCGGATGGCGCACGACACGGGGGCTGCCACAGGAATGGCACCGCCGTCCTTCTAGGGCGGCGGGTGTCAGGCAGTCCCGGCAAAATCCCTGTGCGGGCGCATCCATGCCCCCAAGCTTAGCGCGGTCACATCCCTTTGGCGATCAGTTGCAGCACATGCCGCCGGGTTTCTTCCCAAGTCGCGCTGCGCAGGGAAACATAGTCCAGCGGCTCGAGATGGCGGGAAAACCGCTCGTCCTGCAGAAAGTGGATGAGATGCACCTGCGGCGCATGTTCACGCGCCGAGGCGATGAACTGCGGGCTGTCGTCGATGAAAATCGTCGTGCCGTGGCCGGAGAGGCCGGCGAGTTCAAGCACCGCGGGGCCCTTGGCCCCTGAGTTGGTGATGACGGGGTAGGGCAGGCCCAGGCTTTCAAGGTTACGCCGCCGCAGGTTTCCGGCCGTATGGGGAAGGTTGGTGAGCAGCACGATGTCGGCCTGCCTGCCAAACTCCAGGAGCGCCGGAACGGCCCCCGCAATGGGCTTCATGTTCAGCGTGCGTTCGTGGAAAAACAGGTCGAGAAGCTGCCCCAGATGGCGGTTGGCGATAGGCTTGCCGCTGCGCCGTTCGCGCACATTGCCGTTGAGGGCAAAGCTGTCCGGCACCAGCTGGAGGCCTCGCTCGCCCAGAAAGGCCTCGAAGTCGCTGGTAAAATGCAGCACAACCTCATCCACATCGCAGATAACCAGCGGCCTGCCGCTGAAGCGGAGGGCGGAAATCTGCTGTTTGGTGATATCGGGGATCATGGCGTGCCGGAAAGAACATAGGCCGCGGCGTCGATTCGCGAAGGGTCTATGTTTTCGCCGCTCGAAAACTCCAGGAGGAGGCTCTGGTCGCCGCGCAGATAGTCCAGGATGCCGCCCATAAATGCGGGATTCTCGGCCGCCTGCCGGATGTCCGAAGGATCGACGCCCGAGAGACTCAGGAAACGTGATATACGTTCGCTGTCGGCCGCGAGGAAAGCCAGCGCTTTCAGGGCAATAACCTCGGCTTCATGCCGATTTAGAGGGAGTTTTAGGCGCATTTTCTCGAGTAGTTAACCACCCGGCGTTGAAGCCGCGCAAGGGGGACACCGGATTAAGCTGTTAGTTACCTGCTCCACCCACAATCCCGGCAAAACAACATGGGAGCTTGCCACTGGATGCGCTGGGGAGCGCGGCGGTGACAACAAGCAGTATCGGGTACAGGGATGAATGTTTCAGTTGCGAATTCGGTGGGACAGATGAAATCACCCGATGTGGTGCCGGTAACGCCCAAACGGGTGCTGATCGTCGAAGACAATGAGCTGAACATGAAGCTCTTCAATGACCTGCTGGAAGCCAACGGCTACCAGGTCATCCAGACGCGTGACGGCCTTTCCGCCTTGGACCTGGCGCGCAAGCATATGCCGGACCTGATCCTGATGGATATCCAATTGCCGGAGGTCTCCGGGATCGAGGTGACGAAATGGCTGAAAGAGGATGAGGATCTCCGCAAGATTCCGGTGATCGCCGTCACCGCATTCGCGATGAAGGGCGATGAACAGAAAATCCGCGAGGGCGGCTGCGAAGCCTATATCTCAAAGCCCATCTCGGTTGTAAGCTTTCTGCAGACCATCGATGGCTTCCTGAAGCGGGCTGAACAAAAATGACCGCACGCGTTCTCGTTGTTGACGATATTCTGGCGAACGTCCGCTTGCTTGAAGCCAAGCTGGCGGCTGAATATTTTGAAGTCGTCACCGCGATGAATGGCGTCGACGCGCTGGAAACCGTGCAGCGCACAAAGCCCGATATCGTTCTGCTCGACGTGATGATGCCGGGAATCGACGGCATTGAGGTGTGCAAGCGCATCAAGTCAAATCCGCAGACGCAGCATATTCCAGTGGTGATGGTCACGGCGCTCGATCAGCCGGAAGACCGCGTTCGCGGCTTGGAAGCCGGTGCTGATGATTTCCTCACCAAGCCCGTCAGCGACATTTCGCTCTTTTGCCGTGTGAAGAGCCTGGTGCGCCTGAAGATGCTGACCGACGAGCTGCGCAACCGCTCGCTGGATACGGGCGCGCTTCAGGTCATGGGGCTGAACCGCCCGCAAGTCGAAAATTTGCCCGGCCGCGTTCTGGTGATCGACAACCGGACCGCCGTTTCCTCGCGCATCAAGACAGCCCTTCAGGGCAAGCATGAAGTGACGGTGGCCGAGGATCCGCAGCAGGCGATTGCCATCGCGACGGAAGAGAACAACCGTTTTGAACTGATCGTCGTCAATCTCGACATGGAGGGGATTGACGCGCTCAGAATGTGTTCGCAGTTGAAGTCACTGGAACATACACGGCAGACGCCGATCCTCATCATTGTGGACCCGGACGACCATCAGCGCCTCCTTCGGGCGCTCGACATGGGCGTCAACGACTATCTGATCCGTCCGATCGACAAGCAGGAGCTGCTGGCCCGCGTCAACACGCAGATCCGCCGCTGCCGCTACACCGAGCAATTGCGCCTGAGCGTTCAGGCCTCGCTTGAAATGGCGGTCACCGATCCGCTGACCGGCCTTTACAACCGGCGCTATCTCGAAACCCACCTGACGCATCTGGTCGAGCATTCGATCAACCGCGGCAAGCCTCTTTCCGTGTTGACGCTCGACGTGGACTTCTTCAAGTCGGTCAACGACACACACGGCCATGACGCAGGCGACCGCGTGCTGCAGGAGCTGGCTGGCCGTATCCGCGCCAATGTGCGCAATGTCGATCTTGCCTGCCGCACCGGCGGCGAGGAATTTGTGATCGTGCTACCCGCGACCGATCTGGGCGTTGCCGAGCGGATCGCCGAACGGCTGCGGAAATCCGTGGCGGGCAAGCGGTTCAACGCTGGCGCCGAAGGCGGTTTGGCTGTTACGGTTTCCGTTGGCGTGGCCGCGCTGTCAGGGATCGACGACAAGGTCGAGTTCATCCTGAAACGTGCCGACGAGGCCCTTTATCGCGCCAAGCGCGAGGGCCGCAACCGGGTGATCAAGGCCGCGGCCTGACCTGGCCGGATTTTTCACCTTTCCAAACGGCAATCTCGTTCCCATGTGCCTGTTGTCGCAGTTTGGTTGCAGGCCTTGGGGGTTTCTGCAATATTGCGCGCCAATTCGGAATTGAGGGGCTTCTGCCCCCTGCACAACAGGAGTGTGTTCAATGGGTTCGCTTTCGATCTGGCACTGGCTGCTGGTCATTCTGGTGGTCGTGCTGCTGTTCGGCCGCGGCAAGGTTTCCGACCTGATGGGTGACGTGGCCAAGGGCATCAAGAGCTTCAAGAAGGGCATGGCCGACGACGAGGTGGATACCGCCGCCCAGAAGACCATCGACCAACAGGCTGCCGCCGCCAAGGCTGAGGCCGAGAAGGCCAAAAGCTAACGCCACCCCGCGGCCTCAAGGCCGGAGACTGTCATGTTCGACTTCGGCGTCGGCTATACCGAAATGTTTGTCATTGCCGTGGTGGCGATCATCGTGATCGGCCCCAAGGATTTGCCCAATGTGCTGCGCGCCTTCGGCAAGACGGTGGGCAAGATGCGCAGCATGGCGCGGGAATTCCAGGGCCATCTGGATGGCGCCATGAAGGAAGCGGGCCTCGAAGACCTCAAGAAGGAAATGCAGGGGCTGAAGAACCTGGCGAACACCGATCCCATGGCCCCAGCTTCCAAATCCGTCGCACCCGCCAAGGCGGCTGACAACAGCTTCAACACCTATTTTGGTGAACCCGCGAAACCAGCGTCTTCCCCGGATGCGCAGTAAGCCGCAATGACCAAGGAAGACATCGACAATACCGAAGCCCCGCTGATCGAACATCTGATCGAGCTGCGCAAACGGCTGATCTGGTGCGTGATCGGATTTGCCCTGGCTTTTGCTTTTTCCTTTTATTTTTCAACGCGAATCTTCGAGATTCTCATATTCCCCTTCAAGTGGGGAACGGGCGTTGATCCCAAGCTGATTTCGACCGAGCTTCTGGGCTTTTTCATCGTCAAGCTGAAGATTGCCTTCTTTGGCGGGCTGTTCATCGGCTTTCCGCTGATCGCCACGCAAATCTACCGCTTCGTGGCGCCGGGCCTGTACAAGCACGAGCGCAATGCGTTCCTGCCCTATCTCATTGCCACGCCGGTATTCTTCCTGCTGGGCGCGTGCCTTGTCTATTTCTTCCTGCTGCCGGTGGCGATCAGGTTCTTCTATTCGCTGGTGTCCGACCTCAACATCGAACTTTTGCCCGACGTGAAGGCCTACCTCGATTTCGTCATGATGCTGATGCTGGCCTTTGGCCTGTGCTTCCAGCTTCCGGTGATCCTGACGCTTTTGGGCCAGATCGGCGTCGTGAGCTATGAGACGCTGAAAAAGGGCCGCAAATTCGCGGTGGTTGGCGTCTTCATCGTGGCGGCCATTTTGACGCCGCCGGACCCCATTTCGCAGATCGCCATGGCCGTGCCGCTGATGGCGCTCTACGAGCTTTCGGTGCAGTCCGTGCGCCTGCTCGAATCCCGCCGCAAGAAGGCCAGCGACGCCAAGGACCTCGAAGCCTGACGGCCTTGCTGTTTCGGCCCGAACCCCTATAGAGGGGCCAATCCGGGAATCATCTTCATGCACGATATCAAAGCCATCCGCGACAATCCCGCCGCGTTCGACCAGGGGCTGGCACGGCGCGGGCTCGCGCCGCTGGCCGGCGAACTCCTGCGCCTTGACAGCGAGCGCCGCGACCATCTCCAGAAGCTGCAGGAGGCGCAAAGCCGCCGCAACACGCTTTCGAAGGAGATTGGCGATGCGATGAAGGCGGGCGACAAGGCGCGCGCGGAAACCCTCAAAAGTGAGGTCGCGAACCTCAAGGATTTCATCGGCTCGGGCGAGCAGGTGGAGCGTGATCTCACCAGCCGCCTGAATGATGCGCTGGCCGTGATCCCCAACCTGCCGCTTGACGATGTGCCGGACGGCAAGGACGAAACCGGCAATGTGGAAATGCGCCGCTGGGGCACGCCGCCTGCCTTTGCGTTCGAGCCGCGCCAGCATTTCGACATCGGCGAATGGCTGGGCCAGATGGATTTCGACACGGCGGCGAAGATTTCCGGCGCCCGCTTTGTGGTGATGAAAGGCCAGCTTGCGCGGCTGGAGCGTGCACTCGCCCAGTTCATGCTCGACCTTCAGACGGGCACCAACGGCTATACTGAACACTATGTGCCCTACATGGTGAATGACGCGAGCATGTTCGGCACCGGGCAACTGCCGAAATTCGCCGAGGACCTGTTTCGCACCATTGATGGGCGCTGGCTGATCCCCACGGCGGAAGTCTCGCTCACCAATCTCATGCGCGAGAAGACGGTGGAGGAGAAAGAGTTGCCGATGCGGCTTACGGCCTATACGCCGTGTTTCCGCGCTGAAGCCGGGGCAGCAGGCCGTGACACGCGCGGCATGATCCGCCAGCACCAGTTTTCCAAAGTCGAAATGGTGTCGATCACGACGCCCGAACACTCGCGTGACGAGCTAGAGCGCATGACGGGCTGTGCCGAAAGCGTGCTCAAGGCACTGGGCTTGCCCTATCGTGTGATGCGCCTCTGCACCGGCGACATGGGCTTCGGCAGCCGCATGACCTATGATCTCGAAGTGTGGCTGCCGGGGCAGCACGCCTATCGCGAAATCTCATCATGTTCCGTGTGCGGAGATTTTCAGGCACGCCGCATGGAGGCACGCTACAAGCCAGCCGATGGCAAGGGCACGCGCTACGTTGACACCCTCAATGGCTCGGGGCTTGCTGTGGGCCGCACGCTGATCGCGGTCCTGGAAAACTATCAAAATGGTGACGGCAGCGTCACCATTCCCGAAGCCCTGCGGCCCTATATGGGCGGAAAAGACAAGATCACGAGGCCCTGATGCGCATTCTGGTGACAAACGACGACGGCATTCATGCGCCGGGCCTTGTGGTGCTGGAGAAAATCGCCCGCGAGATTTCCGACGATGTGTGGATCGTGGCCCCGGCGGAAGAAAATTCAGGCGCCGGCCATTCCCTTTCGCTGGCCGATCCGCTGCGTTACCGCGAAATCGAGAAGCGCCGCTATGAGGTGGCGGGCACGCCCACCGATTGCGTGGTGATGGCGGCGCGCAAGATTCTGCCCGGCGATCCCGATCTCGTGCTGTCCGGCGTCAATCACGGCCAGAACATCGCCGATGACGTGACGTACTCCGGCACCATCGCGGCGGCGATGGAGGGAACAGGCCTTGGCTTCAAGTCAATTGCGCTGTCGCAGGTGACGGGCATTCACAACAACGGCTTCAGCTTCGCGGTGGCAGAGCACTATGGCGCGGGTGTCGTGAAGAAACTTGTCGGCATGGATTTCGGCCCCGGCGTCCTGATGAATGTGAATTTTCCGGATTGCCGTCCCGATGAATTGCAGGGTCTCGAAGCGACGCGGCAGGGCAAGCGTGACCAGAATCTGTTGACGGTGGATGAGCGCGTTGATGCGCGCGGCCGCAACTATTATTGGTTGGGCTTCAAGCGCGAGCGCGGCAATCCGGCGGTCGGCACCGATCTGTGGGCGGCCTTCAACAAGCGCATTTCGGTGACGCCGCTGCACATGGACCTGACGCAGGTCGCCGCCATGGATGCGGTGCGCCAGGTTCTTCTGGCGAAGTAGCGGTTTAAGTTTTCGTCACACTCCTGCCAGTTTGTTGCCGCCGTGTTAGATTTGAGCGAATCATTACGGGGAGGAGATCGCCGATGAAAAAACATGTACTGGCCACTGCGGCGCTTGCGCTTGTGCTGCTGTCCGGCAGCGCCATGGCGCGCGAAAACTGGCGGTTGATTGGCTCGGTGAGTTTTGACGATCCATGGCAACGCAGTGTGGTCGTCATTCCGCAAGGTGTTGGCCCGCTCGATGCGCTCCGCTTCGACGTGAAGGGCGCCGATCTCGAAGTCGGCAATATCACCGTGATCTACGGTAACGGGCAGGCCGTGGATGTGCCGGTGCGCTCCATTTTCAAGGGCAACAGCACGTCGCGGCCCGTTCCGCTGGGCGGGCAGCCGCGTCTGGTGAAACAGGTGATTGTGCTCTACCGCGCCAATGGGCCCACGCGCTTCAACGTCATGGGTGACATGGCCGATGCTCCGCCGCCGCCGCCGCCCCCGCCTGCCTGGGCCGATCTTGGCTGCAAGTCGGTTGGCTTCTTGGTGGACCGCGACATTATCCCGGTGGGACGGCGTGATGGAGCCTACAAGGCCATCAGACTTTCGGTGTCGGGTACGGCTGTCGAGTTCCTGAATGTGAATGTCGTCTATGGCAACGGCCAGCGCGACCAGCTTCCCGTCCGGCAGGTCATTCCGCCGGGTGGGCAGACGCGGGCCATCGACCTCGCGGGCAAGCAGCGCGGCATCGACAGGATCGAGCTGTTCTATCGCGCCATCCCGACGATCAAGACGAAGGCCAAGGTCTGCGCGGCGGGTCTTCTGGGCAATTGAACGTGACGGGCGGCGGCATCTTCGGGTGCCGCCGTTTGTGTTACGGCTGCTCGAATTCCGTCGGCGGCGGGATGTTGTTGGCGCGTTCGCGGAATGAAATATAGATCGCCGAGGCGATCAGAACGCCGACGCCCGCGAAGGTCCAGCCATCGGGAAAATCGTTGAAGAACAGCCAGCCCAGAATGGTCGCCATGATGATTTCCGTATAGGCGAGCGGCGCCAGCAGCGACGCTTCGGCGAAATCATAGGCGCGCACGATGAGGTAATGCCCCACCGCCGCGATAATGGCGAGAAGCGGAAAGAGCGCCCATTGCTCCGCTGTGGGCGTGGTCCAGTCCAGCGGAACGAGGACGGTGGCGATCAGCGCGCCGGCCAGGCTCGTGTGAAACGTCGTCACCATGGCATGGGCACTGCCGGAGATGCGCCGCGTCATGATCATGTAGATGGCAAGCGAACAGCCCGCGCCCAGGCCCATCAGCATGCCGGGATTGATGGTCGCGAAGCCCGGCCGGATGATGATCAGCGTCCCGATGAACCCCACCGCCACCGCCGCCCAGCGCCGCGGCCCCACATGTTCGCCCAGCGCCCATGGCGAGAGCATGGTGACGATGAGGGGCTGCACAAAAAACACCGCCAGCGTATCGGCGATCGATTGATATTTGAGCGCCCAGAAGAAGAACCCGGTGGCCGCCATCAGGAATGAGGCGCGCAGCAGGTGATAGAGGGGGATCGTCGGGATCAGCGCCCTGGCGCCGCCCGCCCGCCATGCGAAGGGCAGGGTGAGAATGGCGCCGAACACCATGCGCGCCCACACAATCTGCAGCACCGGCATGCCCATGTTGCCCAGATGCTTCGCCACCACATCCAGAAACGGCAGCATGGCCATGGCCGACAGCATGAGGCCGATGCCAAGCAGCGGATGGTCGGAGCGTGCCTGAGACTGAGCCATGCGCGCCGCTTAGCCGGTCTCGCGGGGAATTTCTATGCCCGGAGACGCGCGTTCTCCGCATCCCAGATCGACTCGGGTATGATGCGCGCCTTGCACCGCTCGTTGAACACCAGCACCTCGAATTCAGTGCCCACGTCCGCGAGCTTCGGGTCCACATAGGCAAAGGCGAGCGACTTGTTCACCGCATGGCCGAAACCGCCCGAGGTGGTGAGCCCCACGATCCGGCCGCCCTGATAGACCGGCTCATTGCCCATGCAATCGGAATCGGTGTTGGCCACTTCCATGTAGACAAGCTTGGTGCGGGGCCCGCGCTGCTTCATGGAAAGGCTGGCGGCCTTGCCGATGAAGTCCGGCTTGTCGAGCCGGATGAAACGATCCATCGAGGCTTCGAACATGTCGATCTCGGTGGTGAGTTCCGACCCCCAGCCGCGATAGGCCTTCTCCATGCGAAGCGAATTCATGGCATAGGTGCCGAAGAGCTGGATGCCGTATGGTTTCCCCGCCGCCATCAGCGCATCATAAACTGCTGGCATGTGCGCCATCGGCACATGCACTTCCCAGCCCAGTTCGCCCACATAGTTCACGCGCAGCAAGCGCACGCCCTTAACGCCCGCGACAGTCGCCTCCTTGGCGGTCAGCCAGCGGAAGGCGGCATTGGAAAGATCGGTTAATGTGCACTGTGCCAGCACATCGCGCGCCCGGGGGCCTGCCAGAACCAGCACGCCGAAATCATCCGTGACATCGGTGATGGTGACGGACTCCGACGGGAGCTTCCGCCAGTTCAGCTGGTCGAGATCATGCAGTTCCGCCACCGCTGCCGAGAGCACGTAGAAATGCTCAGGCCCAAGCCGCGTGACGGTGATTTCGCTTTCGATGAATCCGTTGGGGTTGAGGAGGTGCCCAAGGATGATGCCGCCATCCTTGGTGGGAATTTTGTTGGCGCAGATGCGCTCGAGGAAGGCGTAAGCATCTTTGCCCTTCACCTCATATTTGGAGAAGGTCGAGAGATCCATCAGCCCCACGCGTTCGCGCACCGCAAGGGCTTCGCCGCGCACCGCCTCCCACCAGTTGGAACGGCGGAACGAATAGGTCTCGCCCTTGCCGCTCTTGTCGTACCAGCGCGGGCGCTCCCAGCCGAAAATCTGCGAGAATTGCGCGCCCTCTGCCTTGAGCTTGTCATAGAGCGATGACTTGCGCAGGCCGCGCCCGACTTCGTGCTGCTCGGCGGGCTTGTAGCAATAATACATGTGGTGATAGTCGGCGACCGACACTTCGGAGGTGTAGTCTTTCGTGGCCCAGTTGCCGAAGCGGCGCGGATCGAATTCGCGCATGTTGATCTCGGCCTGGCCATGCACCATCCACTGCGCCAGATATTTGCCAGCACCGCCGCCCTGGCAGATGCCGATCGAAGCGCCGCAATGCATCCAGTAATTCTTCGGGCCATGCGCGGGGCCAGAGAGATAGACGCCATCGGGCGTGTGGGTGATGGCGCCCGAGATAATGCTCTTGATGCCGGCCTTGCCGAAGAGAGGAAAGCGCTCGGTGGCTTTCTCCAGCCACGGCATGATGCGTTCGAGCTCATTGGGCTCGAGCTCTGACTCATAATCCCAGCGCGGCGGCTGGCCATCCCAGCAGGTGTGGGCGGTGGCGGTTTCGTAAGGCCCGATCAGCACACCGTTGGTTTCCTCGCGCAGATAGGCGTGGGAATAGGGGTCACGCACCACGGGCAGTTCCATCTTCAGGTCAATCAGTTCCTGCAGCGGCTCGGTGATGATGTATTGATGCAGCATGTTGGCGATGGGCACATTATGGCCCGTCCAGCTTCCCACCACATCGCAATAGGAGCCCGCGGCGTTGACCACATGCTCGCAGTCGATGTTGCCCTGTTCGTTGAACACGCGCCA